>Ga0070734_10000868_pt1 | contig 51826 bp, 39 predicted proteins | sample Coa_R1_8_FD_66444 | JGI IMG/M metagenome (GOLD analysis project Ga0070734, IMG submission 66444) | Surface soil microbial communities from Centralia Pennsylvania, which are recovering from an underground coalmine fire - Coalmine... | ecosystem: Environmental > Terrestrial > Soil > Unclassified ...
GTTATCATCATCAGGTTCGCGACACGATTGGTGGCACACCTGTGATAGTTACTTACTGCACGGTTTGCAGGACCGGCAGAGCTTTTAGCCCAATCGTTGCCGGCAAAAATGAAACTTTTCGCCTCGTCGGCATGGATCATTTCAATGCGATGTTTGAAGACTCCACTACAAAAAGCTGGTGGCAACAGGCAACGGGAATTGCGATTGCAGGCCCGCTGAAAGGAAGTGCGCTCAATGAAATCCCTTCGAAGCAGGCAACACTTGCAACATGGCTTCGTGAGTATCCGAATTCGGTTATACTTCAACGTGATACTTTTTTCAACAGGCATTATGATAGCCTTGCTGATTATGACAATGGAACAATCGGCGGCAGTCTTGAGAAAAGAGATTCTGCCTCCTGGAAAATGAAATCATGGGTGATTGGGATTACTCATCGCCAATATGCAAAAGCTTTTGACTGGAATGAACTGGTGAAAGAAAAAATAATCCAGGACTCTTTGCCCAATGCGCCAGTGATCATTGTTCTTGAAAAAGATACCGCTTCATTTCATACGTGGAACAGAACGGTGAATGGGGATGTTCTTCAGTTCAATAAAAATATCAATGCAGAAATTTTCACTGATGAGAACACCCATTCTTCATGGAACATGAATGGAGAATGCATTGATGGAACATTGAAAGGACAAAAATTAAAACCAGTGCAAAGCTACCAGGAGTTCTGGCATTCGTGGAGCACGTTCCATCCGAATACGACGAAGTAAGTTGCGAGTTTTCAGTGGGCAGTTTCCAGTTCTGACTAATGGAAAATCACAAATGACGCAGCTTTTTATTTGGTAACCAACTTTAGTAAATCCGATTGAGCATTGTCCCGCCGCGGCGGGCTCTTGTACCTTTGGAATTCTATTGAGCGATGGCGTATGAGCAGCAAGTTAATAATGATGCATCTTTTTTTAGTAACTTTACTCGAGAAATCTAATATCTAACACAGCTTGTTATTACAGGCTATAAATTTTAAATTATGATTGAGCCACCTTTCGCACATGATGATGTAGAAATTCGAATCCCTTTATCAGTAGTGACGGGAACACTTCAGCTTTTTGTTTTTGCTCTAATCTTGAGCTATAATTGTGGGAAAAATTCGAAATAATTTTTATCTTTTTTTTATTTACCGTCTGTACGGTTTGCCTCATCTGTATGAGGCTTTTTTATTTCCTATCGGTCGGTGTCTTCACCGACCGAAAATGAATATCTACAGCACAAGTGAGCGATTCGCCGCGGCGGACAAGCTGCAACGATGCTTACAGAATTACTAAAGTTCATTACCAAAATAACTTTATAATTTAAAGTTAATTGCTATTAATAAGAACTGGAAACTGACCACTGAAAACTGGAAACTTATTTTCACTCCCAGCGAAAAACTTTTACCGTTACAATGCTGATGATGATTGCCCACACAACTAATCCTGCAAGCTGAACCGGCATTTGCCAGATATGAATTCCTTCAAATGCGATTTTTCTCAGGCCATCCACAAAAAAAGTGAGCGGCAAAAAATTGCAGAATGTTTCGAGCCAATGTGGATAGCTATCAATCGGGAAGAAGAGGCCGCATAATAAAATCTGAGGCAACGTGATAGTATTGGCGACAGGCGCAATGGAGCTTTCATTTTGAATAAGCCCGCTGATAATAAAACCAATGCCCATGAAAACGATCAATGCAATGACAGAAAACGCCAGCATTTCAAGGAAAGTGAAAATGCCATGGATCAATGTGAAATTGAAAGCGAAATAACCAAGAGCGACCATGATGCAGAATCCAATCACCTGAAAAAAAAGCCTGCTGAGCAATTCGCCAACAATGAGATAAGTCCGTGAAATTGGCGTTGCAAAGAAGCGCTTCAGCACAAGGCTTTGCCGAAGATTGAAAAATAAAAAAGCAGAACCGAAAACCCCAGCCATCAGTAAAGAAAACCCCAATTGCCCCGGCAATATAAAATCAATCTGGCGATATGTTCTTCCCGGGATAGTCGTCACCGTTACTTTTGCAGCACGGGGATTTTTCGGGAACATTTTTTCATTCAGGCTGCTGATTGCTTCATTAATGACAGATTGCAATAGCTTGAGTTTGTTCGCTGCAGAACTAGATGTAGTTAAATCGATTTGAAAATGCGGGAATGGGCTGAAAGGCGCATCATTTCTCAGGTTAAGGATAGCCGTTATTTTCCCTTTTTGCAATGCATCCATCATCTCGCTCATCGTCATATTTGTTTGCGGTTTGATGATTTTGATGGAGTCGGCAATCACTTTGTAAACAATATTGTTCGTGTCACATCCGGGAGCAATGCCGACTTTGATATTCACTTGTGAGTTGTCGACCATCGAACCAAACACAACGATAAAAATCACGGGAAATAAAATAGAGAACACAACTGATGTGGGGCTTCGCAGCATTGCTAGCAAACTTGCTTTTGCAATTGCTAATGCTGCTTTCCATTGGCTATAGTGTTGGGGCATGTCAATTTTTTCAATCACCTAAGATACATTAGTTCATTTTACTTTTCTTATATGCCTTAAATGACTTGTATGGCTAAACGAAAAGCCAATTTCGTCACATCTTCTCACGGTTTCATCACATTCACAAAAAATGTTTTGAATGTTGATATAATCTTGCTGAAAATTATTTGATATGAAAATCAGATGGAGACAACATGAAATGATATTTGTTTCAATAAACGCTGCGATTCTGCTTGCAGGTTATTTATGGTCCATGCATAATGTATCACCAGGTCAGTATGCAGCTCCTTTTATTAATAATAATATTCCGTTCAATTTTTATAAGAATGTAGTGCTACCGCAAATCGGAGGCGGGTTAGCTATTTATCTTTCTTACCTGTTCGTGAACATTTTTACAATACCGCGCATGTTATTTCCAAAAAAATTTGAAGCAGGCACTTCAAAGTTGTCAGTCTCCCTCACCAGATTGAAAGTGAAGTTTCAGGGAATGGCAAAAAAGATTTTTAAAAATTCCTTGTGGGTTATTATTCAGATCGTGTTGTTGATTTTTGTAGCAGGCAGTTTATTAAATATTGCCATTTATTATCTGCATCAGTGGGAATATGATTATCCGGGATTGCCAGGTTTTCTAAAAAAGAATATTGCGCAATCGACAATGGATTTATTCTGGGGCTATGAGATCATCGCATCATTGATTGCTATTTACGGTTTATATGTATGCATACGTGAAATTATTATAAATTTTGTTGGAAGACCGGGGAACAGAAGAGATTATCGCGCCATGATATGTAATCAGATTACTACATTCCTTATCATTTATCTTTCTGTCCCCATTCTTTTGGAATCGTTTCACCTCATTCATGAAAGTCCATTTTACACTGTTTATTTTTCAATTGTCCTCCCGGTTTTTTTGATGGCGATCAGCAACATGTATTGGATTTTTCCGATAAAAGGAAACGAATCTTTTTTAAAGCCTGCTATTGTTTTTCGGTTATTATTGTCTGCTTCAATATTTTCCATTCCAATAATGTTTTTTATTCATGAAGGGTTTGCTCCTGCTTTGGTATTATATATATCTGTTTTATTGTTTATCATCACGCCGATTACATGGCTTGTTTATCAAAAACGAAAAGACGAGCTTCAGCTTTTGCGTGGTGCAGAAAAAACAATCGCGAAATCAAAAACTGATTTGCAGTTTCTGCGCTCTCAGATTAACCCGCATTTTCTTTTTAATGTGCTGAATACATTATATGGAACAGCATTACAGGAAAATGCAGAGCGGACCTCAAGCGGCATTCAAAAGCTGGGTGACATGATGAGATTCATGCTTCATGAAAACAACCTTGATTTCATTCAGATGAGCAAAGAGATTGATTACCTGAAAAATTATATTGCATTGCAAAAGCTGCGCACAGAATTGTCTTCTGATATTATTATTGAAGACAATATCAGCGGGCAAAATTGTAACCACAAAATTGCTCCGATGCTTTTGATTCCATTTGTTGAAAATGCATTCAAGCATGGTATCAGCCTGAAAGAAAAATCATGGATAAAAATCAATCTGGAATGTAATGAGAAAAATATTTTATTTGAAGTGCGAAACAGCATGCATGCAAAGAACGACAATGACCCCGAAAAAGAGCGCTCAGGTATTGGTTTTAAGAATGTGCTTGAAAGATTGAAATTGATTTATGGCGGGAGGTTTCAGGCTTCAGTGAATGCTGATGGGCAGGAGTTTTTTGTTCAGCTTGCTATTCAGCCATAATATGAAATAAGAAATTTAAATTTGAGAATGCTAAAAGCAATTGCTATAGATGATGAACCGATTGCGCTGGAGGTGATAAAAAGCCTTTCGTCTAAAATTTCTTTTATCGAGCTTAAAAAATTTTTCACAGATGCATTTGAAGCAATCAATTATCTGCAGCAAAATAAAATTGATCTCATTTTTCTTGATATAAAAATGCCTGATATTTCAGGCATTGATTTTTTGAAAGCTATTACGAATCCTCCGATGGTGATATTTACAACTGCATATAGTGAGCATGCCGTGCAAAGTTTTGAGCTGGACGCGATCGATTATTTGCTAAAGCCATTTTCTCAAGCTCGTTTTTTGAAAGCTTGCACTAAAGCATACGAACAATATAAACTAAAAAATAATGCCAATGATTCTGTAAATATTCATGATTCAATATTTGTAAAAAGTGGCTATGATCAGATTCGTGTTGTGCTGGATGATATCTTATACGTAGAAAGCAATGGAAATTATATGCAGTTCGTGTTGAGCAATCAAAAAATATTGTCACGACTCACAATGAGCGAGACAGAAGAATTATTGCCTGGTTCTTTGTTTGTGAGAATCCATCGTTCATATATTGTTTCTAAAAAACAAATCAGCAAAATTGAAAAGAACGCAGTTTGGATTAAACAAACTGAATTGCCAATCGGCGCAGCTTATGTAAAAGAAATTCAGAAAATTTCAGGATCATAAATGTTTTAATATAATGGCGAAACAAATTGGATTCATGTTTATGCTGTTGAATTTCATTTTTTATTCAGGTTTCTCACAAAATGAACAAGACAAAAAGCCTGCAAGGTTTCATGTGCTTGCTTTGTATGAAAACGGTGGTCATCACATTCAATATTCACAGAGAGCAAAAACCTGGCTCGACAAATTAGCTGCTGACAGCAATTTCTCCATTGAATATATCACTGATACAAAGCGCATCAACGATTCTTTCCTCATGAAGTTTCAGCTTTTTCTTCAATTGGATTATGCGCCTTATGCGTGGACGGATACTGCGGTGAAAGCTTTTGAAAAATATATTGCAAATAAAAAAAGTGGCTGGCTTGGGTTTCATCATGCAACATTGCTTGGCGAATTTGACGGTTATCAAATGTGGCAATGGTTTTCAACATTCATGGGAGGCATCAGGTTCAAAAATTATATTGCCACTTTTGTGGATGCGAAAGTAAATATTGAAGACATTTCACACCCTTGCATGAAAGGCTTGCCTTCATCATTTATTATCAAAAAAGAAGAATGGTACACCTATGATAAAAACCCACGGCCAAATGTGCATGTGATGGCAAGTGTTGATGAATCATCTTATTCGCCATCTTCTGACATTAATATGGGTGATCATCCTGTGATCTGGTCTAATGAAAAATTTGCGGCCAGAAATATTTATGTCTTTATGGGACATTCCCCTGATTTATTTGATAATACTGCATATACTCTGCTTTTTCGAAATGCCATATTTTGGGCAGCGCATCAGCAATAAATAGGATATGCATCACTGTTAGTCATTGAGTTGCCGCTTATAAAAAAAATATTTTTGCGTTCTTCCGGTTTCTTAACTTTATTTCTTTCCTATTATCATTATTAATTATATCATACTTAAACTTATGAGCTTAAAAAGAAGAGATTTTATTAAACTGTCTGCCGGAACAGGTGCAATTCTTTCAAGTGCTTCTTCTCTGGCCTCCGGCAATAAAAAGCATGATCATTTCAATCTGGACAAGCTTCAAAAAATGACAGACAATGTTGTGCCGATCACTGTGGAAGAAAGAAAAACGCGTGTGGCGAAAGCGCAAAAATTAATGGCTGAAAATAATATTCAGGCTGTGCTGCTTGATTCAGGCACTTCGCTTGTTTATTTCACGGGCATTCACTGGTGGCCAAGCGAACGCACGATGGTGGCAATTATTCCGGCAAAAGGGGAAGTGAAATATGTGAGCCCTGCGTTTGAGGCAGACAGACTTCGCGAGCTGATAAAAATTGGCAATGATGTGAAGATTTGGGAAGAACATGAAAGCCCTTATAAAGTGATTGTCGACACGCTGAAAGAATATGGTATTAATGGTGGCAATATCGGGATGGAAGAAAGGCTTCGCTTTTTTGTTTTAGATGGTGTTCGGAAAGAAGCGCCTAACCTGAATTTTGTGAGCGGAGATCCTGTAACCGCCACATGCCGCATGATAAAATCTCCCGCTGAAATTGCGTTGTTACAAAAAGCAAATGATATTACTATTGCTTCAATCAGGGTTGGCGTTAGCAGTTTAAAAGAAGGAATGTCGAACAGAGAATTGTCTGATATTATCGGCGAAGCGCATAGAAAATTAGGTGGCAATTCAGATGGCGCACTTGTGAATATTGGTGAATCATCGGCATTACCACACGGAAGCATCAAGCCACAGCATATTAAAAAAGGCGATATTGTTTTGATGGATTGCGGATGCACTGTCGAAGGCTACACTTCTGATATTACCAGGACAGTTGTGTTCGGTGCCGAGCCAACAAAACGCCAGCTTGATATCTGGAATCTTGAAAAGAAAGCACAGGCTGCAGGATTTGCTGCTGCAAAAATTGGTCAGCCTTGTGAGAATGTTGACATCGCTGCCCGCAAAGTCTTGATAGATGCAGGTTTCGGGCCGGGCTATAAATTGCCGGGCTGCCCGCACCGAACCGGTCACGGCATTGGAATGGATGGACACGAATGGGGTAACATGGTTCTTGGAAATAAAAAATTATTGGAGCCCGGCATGTGTTTCAGCATTGAGCCAACCATTGTTCTTCCCGGAGAATTTGGAGTTCGCCTTGAAGACTGTGCATACATTGCAGAAGATGGTGCGAGATGGTTCACGAAACAAAGTATAGCGATAGATAAACCATTTGCTGAATAAAAATTCAACCTTCAATTTTAAATAAGGCAATATTGAAACGAACGAAACGTCCGAAACCGGACGTTTTTTATTTGCGTAAAATTTATTATCAACTGAAAATTATTTGTTTGTGTTTGGCATTTTGATTGAAATATCTCTGTAAATATTTCAACAATGGATACTGCGCTGCCAGAACAGGTGATAGTGAATAGAAAACGAAAAACAATTCTTTATGTTCTTGTATTTGCATTCGTATTATTTATCTCAATATTGCTCCTTCGCTCATCTTTCAAATCTTCCATTAATAAATCTGTAATTACTACTGCTGTTGTTGAAAAAGGAAATGTTGAAAATACAATTAGTGCAACTGGTGAAGTGCTTCCGGAATTTGAAGAGATTATTACAAGCCCCATCAATGCCTCCATTCAAAAAGTGATGATGGATGCAGGAAGTAAGGTGAACGCGGGTCAACCGATTTTGATGCTTGATAAATCCGCGTCTGAAACTGAACTGGAGAAATTGAAATTTCAGCTCGAATCAAAAAAGAATGATATCAAAAAACTAAAGCTTCAATTGGATAAAAGTTTTTATGATATCAAATCAAACAACGACATCAAACAGCTTCGCATCAACAGCCTTGAAGCAGATGTTGAAAATGCAAAACGGTTATTTAAAGCGGGTGGCGGAACGAAAGAAAATATCGATCAGGCAGAGCTCAATTTAAAAGTGGCAAATCTTGAAAAACTACAGTTGGAAAACGAAATAAAGAATAAGCAACAAACCATGCAGGTGGAAATGAAAGAAGCGGAAATAGCTGCTTCCATTCAGGAAAATGAGCAGCATGAATTAGAGAGAAAATTAAAACTGGCCAATATGGTCGCGAGCCGCGCCGGCGTCATCACATGGATCAATAAAAATATTGGCTCATCTATAAAAGAAGGGGAATCTGTTGCACGCATCGCAAATCTTGGAAGCTTCAAGGTCACTGGAAGCATCTCTGCAAATTATATTGATCAGTTGCACAATGGAATGGATGCTATTATCAAGATTAATGAAACAGAAGTCCGCGGCACCATCACAAATATTTATCCGTCAGTACAAAACAATATTGTTTCGTTTGAAATAAGATTGAATGAAAATGATAATAAGTTATTCAGGCCGAATATGAAAGTGGATGTGTTTATCATAACAGCAACGCATAACAATGTTCTGCGTGTAGCGAATGGTACCGGTTTCAAAGGTGCATCCTCTCAGGATATTTTTGTGGTGAACAATGGAAAAGCCGTTAGAAGAACGGTTCATATCGGCATGAGCAATTTTGATTTTGTGGAGATAAAAGATAATGTTCAGCCTGGCGATGTGATTATCATTTCCGATATGAGCGAGTATAGAAACTCAAAAGAAATTTCTATTAATAACTAAGATAGCTCAGGAATTATGAAGATTGTGTTATTATATATTTTTAGTCTGGCTGTTTTTTTTGATAATGGATTTTGTCAGAATGCAAATGATACGATCAGGCTTTCATTGGAAGAAGTGGTGGCAATGGCAAAAGAAAAATCAATTGCTTCAAAACAGGCTGCAACAACCAAAGAAACCAAATACTGGCAATGGAGAACATTCCGCTCAAACTATCAGCCACAACTGTCGCTCAACGGGACTTTGCCCGGTTATAGCAAAACCTTCAATCAGGTTATTCAGCCCGACGGAACCATTCAATTTCAACCGATTCATTATGATAATTCATCACTAAATCTTTCATTCAGTCAAAGTATTGCCGCAACGGGTGGAACAATTTATGGTACCACACAATTGCAACGCTTTGATGATTTTGACAGAAAAAATGTTTTGTACAATGGTGTTCCTTATGGAATCGGTTACACGCAACCGTTATGGCAGTTCAACTCTTTGAAATGGGATAAAAGAATTGAGCCATTAAAATTTGAAGAAAGTAAACAGGCTTATATAGAATCAATGGAACAGGTTTCCATCACTGTAAGCGGATATTTTTTTGATTTGTTATTAGCGCAGGTGAATCTGCAGGTGGCAGAAACCAACTTGTCGAACACAAAAAATATTCAGCGCATCGCCAATGAAAAACTGGAGCTTGGTAAAATATCAAAGAACGAAATATTGCAGCTTCAGCTTGAACAATTGAAATCACAAAAAGCAGTAGGCATTGCAAAACGTGATATGCAGATTGCGACGCTGAACCTGAGGGCTTACATTGGATTGTCAAGTGCTGATAAGATATCTTTAGCATTGCCGGCTGCAACAATAAACATGAATGTAGAAACTGATAAAGTGCTTGCACAAGCTTATGCAAACAGATCGGATGCAATTGCATTCATGCGCCGCATTGCTGAAGCAAAACGCGATGTTGCCAAGGCTCGTGGAGACAATGGTTTAAATGCAACGCTCAATGCAAATCTTGGTTATTCGAAAAGTGCTGTGTCTGTAGAAGGCGTATATCAAAATCCGCAGGATCAGCAATTGGTGCAATTGAATTTTGTGATACCGATTCTTGATTGGGGCAGGGCAAAATCAAGAACAAAAACAGCGCAGGCAAATATGCAGTTGGTAGAATATACTGTTGAGCAGGACAAGCAAATTTTTATTCAGCAGATCGTGACGCAAGTCACGTTGTATGATATGATGAGAGATCAGGTTATTCTTTCAGCACAAGCTGATAGTATTGCAAGCGAGAAATATCAGATTGCAAAAGACAGGTATGTGCTTGGTAATTTAAGCATCACAGATTTGAGCATTGCATTTCAGGAAAAAGATCAGGCGAAGAGAGATTATATTTCTTCATTGCGTGATTTTTGGGGAGCATATTATCAGCTTCGTTATCTTTCATTGTATGATTTTGAAAAGAATGAGAAGATAGTTTATAAGTGAGTGGTCAATGGTGAATAGTGAGTAGTAAATGATGATGAATAATAAATGCTGATGAATAATTAGACTAGCTCCGGGCTTCAGCCCGGAGAAATAAAAAAATTAAAATAAATCAATATGATCCGTTTACAAAATGTTCAGAAGGTATATCGCACATCAACCATCGAAACATTAGCGCTGAGCAGCATTAGCCTGGATATTGAGAAAGGAGAATTTCTGTCCATTATGGGGCCAAGCGGTTGCGGCAAAAGCACACTGCTGAATATTATGGGCTTACTGGATGTGCCGACAAAAGGCGATATTAAAATTGATGAGCAACAAACAACTAATCTTTCTGATAAGGAGCTTGCGCATTTCAGGAATAAAAAACTCGGGTTCATTTTTCAGAATTATCATCTCATTAATGATTTGAAAGTGTTGGACAATGTAGAACTTCCATTGCTTTATCGCTCAAGTTCTGAAAAAGGAAGAAAACAATTGGCTGAGGAAGCACTTGGGAAAGTGGGTTTGAGCAATCGGGTGAAACATTTTCCAACGCAGCTTTCCGGGGGACAAAAGCAGCGTGTTGCTATTGCGCGGGCTATTGTCGGTAAACCGGAAATTATTTTAGCTGATGAGCCTACAGGAAATCTTGACAGCGCGATGGGAAATGAAGTGATGGATATTTTATTGCATTTAAATAAAACAGAGGGAACAACCATCGTGATGGTAACTCACGATGAGAACATGGCAAAAAAAACGCATCGCCTGGTGAGATTGTTTGATGGATCACAAGTGCAGTGAGAGCGTGAATGGTCAATAATGGTTGTTGTAGTTCATGTATGCTGAAATAGCAAGTTGTTTTGACTAGCTCCGGCCTTTTAGGCCGGAGGATAAAAAAATGAGTAATGAAAAATAAAGGATCAGAATGTTTGGGAATGAAAAATTGAAATGAAAGTTGTTGCCGATTGTGAAGCTAAAGGTGGATAGAATAGCAAAAGTACAAGAGTGCGACGCAACGATGATGAGAATCGAGCAGATGCTGGTTACATAATAAAACGATTAATAATTATGAATTAAAAATTAATAATGAAAGTACAATTGAAAAAATCATACATAGTAAATCCTGAATCATGCTAAAAAATTATTTCAAAATAGCCATTGCCGTTTTAAAGCGCAGAAAATTTTTCACGTTCATCAGTTTGTTCGGGATCAGTTTCACGCTCACGATACTGATGGTGCTGACGGCGTTCATCGATAAAGTAGTCAATGATAAATATCCTGATAAGAAAAGGGACAGGTCGCTCTATATTATGGGACTTGAAGAAAGGGGAATGAGCAAAGGAGGACTGAATAGCAGTTCAGGGCCAGTGTCATTTTATTTTTTGAATCATTATGCATGCAGCTTAAGAACACCTGTTAAAGTAGCAATTTCTTCTGGATTTAGCAGTACTAATACTTACGTTAACAACAAAAAAGTAGTAATCAATTATAAATACATTAATGCAGACTTTTGGGATGTGCTTGATTTTGATTTTTTGGAAGGCAAACCATTTACAAAACAACAAATTGATAATGGCGAGCATGTCACTGTAATTTCGGAAGACACTAAAAAAGAATATTTTGGAGACCTTACTTCAGTAGTCGGAAAATATATTGAAGCAGATAATGTGCAATACAGGGTAAGTGGTGTAGTAAGGAATGTTCCTATAACTACGTATATGCTTTACAGTGATATTTATCTCCCATATACTGTATCGAAAACAGATTATAATAACAAAAGCTATCGTGGGAATTATACGGGTATATTACTTGGCACTACCAAAGCAGATATTCCACGAATGCAACAAGAGTATGAACAGATGATCAGCAAGATGCCGATGGAAAGCAAGGATTATGACAAAATATATAGTCATGCAAAAACATTCATCAAAGCATATGTTGATACAGGAGATGAAGAAAAATCCGGCATTAACTACGCACTTACCGCAATCGGCATATTTGTTTTATTGGTGATGTTGCTTCCTGCTTTAAATCTTGTAAACATTAATGTGACGCGCATTATGGAACGTTCTTCCGAAATTGGCGTGCGCAAAGCATTTGGCGCATCATCGAAAACTTTGGTATATCAGTTTCTTGTCGAAAATATCATACTTACTTTATTAGGCGGCCTGATTGGAGTTGCTTTGTCAGTCATTATTCTAAAAATAATCAACAGCACAAACCTGATTGCAAACCTTGAACTGTCTTTGAATTTTACAGTATTAGCGATTGCGTTACTGAGCTGTTTGATTTTCGGTTTGCTGTCGGGCGTTTACCCGGCATGGCGCATGTCGAGATTGAATGTGGTGAATGCATTGAAAGCGCAATAAAAATTAATTAACTTTTTAATCATCATCTTATGTTCAGGCATTTATTCAAATTAATTTGGAATAAAAAGAAGCAAAATTTTTTATTGATATCTGAAATATTTTTTTCTTTCATGGTAATATTTGCGGTATTCACATTACTTGTCTATTATTATCAGAATTATAGAAAACCGATGGGCATTGATTATGAAAATGCATGGGTTGTTAATTATACTAACTCATATAAGACAGATAATACTGATTCCTTGGCACTGTTTTATAATACGCTAAGACAAACAGTAAAATCAATGGGCCAAATTAAAGAGATGAGCTTTGCTTCTGATAATGTGCCTTTTTCAATGTCAACCAATGGAGATGGTATACGATATAACAATTCACGTGAGCAAGTTGATGTATTTAGTGTCGAAGACAGCTATAAGGATGTGCTGAATATGCAGATTCTCGAAGGTCGATGGTTTGACAAACAAGATGCCATTGCAAACGCAAATACAGTTATTATAAATGAGACTTTAAAGAAAAAATTATTTGGTAACGACAAAGCTATTGGCAAGCTGGTTAGTTTTGACCACAATGAAAAGAATAAGATAAAAGTGATTGGGATAGTAGAAGATGCCAAAGTGAAAGGCGATTATGTAAAAGTGGATCCGGCTGCTTTTGTGCGATTGGACACAGGATCATTTCATTGGCTGGGCAATATTTTGATTAAAGTTACACCAGATGCAGATGCTGCATTTGAAGGACGTTTATACAAAGTGATGGCTAACTATATGAAAAATTCAAACGTTGAGATTGAGCATTTGGTTAATAAAAGAAAGAACAAGAATTATTTTGCACTTGTGCCAATGATTGTCTCTATTATAGTTGCTTGTTTTCTCGTCATAAATGTTGCCCTGGGTTTGTTTGGCGTTCTTTGGTATAATATTAATAAACGCAAAGGAGAAATTGGTTTACGAAGAGCTGTTGGCGCAACAGGAAAATCTGTTTCGTCACAATTGGTTTCTGAAGCAATGATATTGGCAACGCTTTCATTAATCGTCGGTTCATTTTTCGCAGTTCAATTCCCGTTATTGAATGTGTTTGATCTGCCTGCAAGTGTTTACATCACAGCGATTTTTTTATCGGTTATATTCATTTATTTATTAGTGCTGATTTGTTCACTGTATCCCGGAAAGCAGGCTGCTGCTATTTATCCGGCTGTTGCGCTGCATGAAGAATGAAGTGGTGAATTGTGAATGGTCAATAGTGAATGATGAATGTGGTTCTTTGATTTTCGCTGGTTGTGATTTTAGTTTTTTATTTTTGGTAACGGGCATTTGTTCTTTGTGGTACATCGTTGCTGCCTGTCCCGATTGCTCGGAATCGCGCTCGTGTACAGTAGTAATTCTATTTAGCTGTCGCTTATTAACGGCAAGTTTATTTTCATTTTTAAACCTAAACTTTTTTGAACTATTCACCATTGACTATTCACCATTCACGATTCAAAAATTCCTAACTTGCCTCTCTCATGATACTGATTATTGATGATGATAATGCTGTCAGAACTTCGCTGCTTTTATTATTGCAGCAGGAATCTTATTCGGTGAAAGATGTCAGTTCTCCGAATGAAGCATTGGCATGGCTCAATCATAATACGCCAACGCTCATTTTGCTCGATTTAAATTTTTCCATTGAAACTTCCGGCGATGAAGGAATGAAATTGCTGAAACAAATCAGAAAAATTCATCCTGTTGTCCCGGTGATATTAATAACAGGTTGGGCAACTATTGAACTTGCCGTTAGAGGAATGAAAGCGGGTGCCAATGATTTTATTAACAAGCCATGGAATAATAATCACTTGTTGCAGTCTGTTCAAACATTGCTCAACCTTCGCGAAAAGAAAACGGAAAAATTAAATCGCACTAAATTAGACGACCGTTACTCCTTCCAACAAATTATTGGCGAAGATGTAAAGATGCTTTCGATTTTAGAAACTATCGGTCGGATAGCAGAAACTGATGCTTCTGTATTAATCGTCGGCGAAAGCGGGACCGGAAAAGAATTGATTGCAGAAGCCATTCATCAAAATAGTTTGAGGAATAATAAGCCATTCGTAAAAGTGAATTTGGGCGGCATTTCAAATAGTTTGTTCGAGAGCGAAATGTTCGGTCACGTTCGTGGAGCATTCACTGATGCGAAGGCTGACAGGATTGGCCGTTTCGAAATGGCGAATAAAGGAAGTATTTTTTTAGATGAGATTGGCGACCTCGATCAAAGCAGCCAGGTTAAATTATTGCGGGTGTTGCAGGACAGAACTTATGAGGCCTTAGGAAGCAGCCGGACAAAATTTGTTGATACAAGAGTGATTTGTGCTACCAATCGCAATCTTGCAGAAATGGTGCAGAATGGTTTTTTCAGAGAGGATTTATTATACCGCATTAATCTCATCACTATTAAATTGCCTGCGCTGAGAGAAAGGCCGGAAGATATTCCGTTGCTGGTAAATTTTTTTGTTGATAATCTTCGCGAAATTTATGCACGCCCGAATTTGTCTGTAACAACAAGTGCGATGAAATGGCTACAGCATTTGCAGTTGCCGGGAAATATCCGCCAGTTAAAAAATCTTGTTGAAAGAACAATTCTGGTAACAAAGAAAGACTGGCTTGATGAAAATGATTTTCAATCACAGCTTGAAATAGCTGATCATAAAAAAGGCAAATTGCAATTGCCTGAAGTCGGCAGCCTGACGCTTGAGGAAATCGAAATACAGATGATCGGCAAAGCCATGGATTTTCATAAGAACAGGATCACGAAAGTAGCAAAATCATTAGGGATCACACGCAGCGCTCTGTATCGGAGGCTGGAGAAATATAATATACCATACGATGAAGCTTCGGACTAAATACATTTTGTTTGTAGCAGTGCTGCACATCGTTGCTCTGGTATTATCCTATTTCATTTTCAAAGAGAATAAAATCCTCTTCATCGTTTCTGAAGTTTTTATTATCATTTCCATTATCATCTCATGGCAATTGTACAACGAGCTTATTCAGCCTTTAAAATTATTAATGCAGGGAACAGATGCCATCAAAGACAGGGATTTTAATGTAAAATTTTTGACAACAGGAAAATTTGAAATGGATGAGCTGATCAATGTATATAATCAGATGATTGATGAACTTCGCACAGAGCGGACCAAACAAGAACAGCAACATTTATTTCTCGAAAAATTAATTTTCACTTCGCCAACCGGGATTTTGATTTTAGATTATGACGAAAGTATCAAGCAAGCTAATCCGAAATCGCTGCAATTATTATCAATGGAAGAAAAGGAATTGATTGGTAAATCTTTGGATGAATTATTAACTCATCCCGTTATACAAAAAATAAAAAAATTAAAATCAGGCGAAGCACAGACAATCACATTGAATGGAGCCGAAACTTACAAATTGCAAAAATCACATTTCATTGACAGAGGTTTTGCAAGGCAGTTTGTGATGATTGAAGAGCTCACCGCAGAAATTCTTGCAGCAGAGAAAAAAACTTATGGCAAAGTGATCCGCATGATGGCGCATGAAGTGAATAATACCATCGGACCGGTGAATTCAATTTTGCAATCCACATTGCAATCGAAGCAAAACAGCGAGCCCATTGAAAATGCGTTGCAGGTGGCTATGCAGAGAAATGACAATCTCAATTTTTTCATGCGGAATTTTGCAGATCTGGTTCGCATTCCAATGCCACAAAAAAAACAAATTGATCTGATAGCATTGTTGAATAATGTTATCGGATTAATGCAATTGAAAGCCGGAGAAAAAAGAATAGTTTTTCAAAAGAAATATGATTCATCTTCTTTTATCGTCACTGCAGATTCACAACAATTAGAACAGGTCTTAATTAACATTATCAAAAATGCAATGGAAGCAATTGATGAAGAAGGGTGTATTACGATTATCAGACATTCGCGTTCAAAGCAATTGATTATTCAGGATTCCGGCTCAGGAATTCTACCTCAATTCGAAGAACATTTATTTTCTCCTTTTTATAGCACAAAAAAAGACGGGCAAGGAATTGGTCTTGCACTGATCAGAGAAATATTATTGAATCATGGATTCGATTTTTCTTTGAAAACAATTAATCCCGGTTTAACCGAATTCAAAATAAATTTTGATTGAAAAACAAAGATTTTTTATTTCATTTTTCTTTCAAAAAAATCAGCAGCGGCATGATACCCTTTCAGCCAGGTTTTATGCAATAAGAAATCATGAATTTCATCAGGGATAATCAGTTCTTCAAAATATACTTTCCTTGCCCTGATTTTTTCAACAATATTAACTGTTTGATTGAAGGGAACATTTCTGTCGTCATCTCCATGAATGAACAGCACGGGCGATTTCCATCCATCCACAAAATAAACAGGCGAAGACTCAATGGCTGTTTTTGCAAAAGACGCTCTTGTTGCCGGATCATAATTGGCAACCCAATTTTTCATTTCTTCATTCCAGTCGTGAACACCGTGAATATCCACTCCGCATTTGAAAACATCTGAATTGCGTGATAATCCCATAGCTGTTAAATAACCACCATACGATCCGCCCCAAAGCCCAATGCGATTGATATCAACATCAGTTCTTTTTTGAAGATACCATCCCGCACCGATCACATCATTATATTCGCTTCCTCCATTTGCTCCGTAATGCAATGCTTCGCGGAATTCCATTCCATAACCAATGCCGCTTCGATAATTCACTGCAAGCACTATATATCCTTTCGATGCATAATATTGATTCATGGCGTAATCATTTGAATAGTATCCCATGTAGTGAAAACCTAATAACATTTGTCGTTGTGAGCCACCATGAAAGAAAAGCAATGCAGGATATTTTTTTTCTTTCTGATATCCCGGAGGCAAGAATATTTGTGCATGGATCAGCATGCTGTCTTTTGCAGAGAACGAAACCATTTGCGGAGTGACCAATAATTTTTCAGGGAACTCTGCAGGAAATAATGAAACGGCAATTTTTTCTGCTGTGCCATTTTCTTTCAATAATGATGGCCAGCCCGGCGCACTCGATGTAGAACGAAGGACAGCAATGCCTGAAACCGTATTCACAGGATACCACTCAATGCCTTCTCCTTTTGAAACCTGAACTGCTTTGCCATCACTCACATTCACTTTCCAAATATGGCGGCGATGGCTGTCATTAATATTTGTATTATAGACAACAGATTTTTTATCTGCTGATAGCGTCATGTATTCTATTTCACCATCACCTGCTGTGAGCAAGCGCGGAGATCCGCCGGAAAAAATATTAATTGCATATAAATGCTGCCATCCATCTTTTTCCCATGGGAATATCAGTTGGTTGCCATCAGCCCATAATAAAAAATTATCTGTAACAGGAAATCCCATGTGCAAAACGCTTCCTCTGCCTTCATCAGCTTTCCATAATTCTTTGGCAATATTTTTTTCTACATCCAATAAACGAATGCTCCAAGGGCTTCCTTCGCGAAGCTCTGTGAAAGGAAGCACATCTTTTCTATTTGGATTTCTGATGTAGGCAATCCATTTTCCATCAGGTGACCAAACCGGTTGAACATCTATATCAACAGATGGATCTGGATATTCAATTGTTTTAAGAGCGATATTATAAATGCCAAGAAATGCATGATCGCCGCGATGACTAATGAATGCAATTTTTTTTCCATCCGGCGAATAGCGAAGATCAGCCATGTTTCCTCTCGCTTCAAAAAGTTGTGCAGCGGCTTTTGAAGTATCGACAGATGAAGCCTGCCATGCTTTTCCTTTTGAATAAAATAATATGGTGATGCCATCAGGCGATGACAAGGCAGCATCACCTGCTGCAATTTTTCTCAAACCAGATCCGTCAATATTAGCCATCCACACAAATTGCCCGGTCTTTTCCTGTAACAACGCAGGATTTGCAGCTTCACCTGCTCCGTTTGTTGAATTGCCTTCCGTGAAAAGAATATATTTATTATCGGCAGAAAAATTAAGATCGCTGATATCAATGCCATCATCTGAAATATGTTTGGTGATTTGTCTTGGAGCAAATGAAGGAGCGTCTGCAATAAAAATATTTCTTACGCCTTTGTTGTTGAACACCCATGCAATATGTTTCCCATCCGGTGAGCTTTTTAGCTCGCTTGGAAATGGAGCGGAAAGGAGATTCTCGATAGTGACTTGTGCGTGAAGCACAATAATAATGATGAAGCTTGCGCTTAAGCAGATTAGTTTTTTCATAGGCTTAAGTTATGAAAATATTTATATCAATATTGATTACTAACGTGATGTTGAAAACTTGGCATCTTTTTTGGTTTTCTTAATTATCCAAATCTTAATGAAATGTCTAACCTCTTTCAGAAACTCGTACAATTCACCCGCTATCTAAAAACAGGCGGCCGCCTCAGAGAATTCAATTTTTTAAAATTAAGCAGTATGTCAACTCCCACATTCCATGTGGATGTGAGTGATGAAGCAGGAAAGCGCTATGAGTTTTCTTTGTGCTTCGATGGCAAAAGCTGGACGATTTGCAGCGATGTGATGATGCCGAAATGGGTGCTCGACGCGACAGACCTGCTGCAAAAAGAAGCGACTTCGGAACAGGAATCTGCTGCGTAATAATCGAAGATTTCATTCAATAAATATCGGATTACATTTTCCGGTCGTGGAGCTTTATTTTTTCAATTCAGCATTCTATACTCATTCGGCGATTGCCCAACCCATTGCTTGAACAAACGAGTAAAATGTTGTGGATGGTATTTTAATTCTAATTTGCAATCCGTCTTAGTGTCTTAAATTTGAGAGCAGATGCAGTAAAGCGATTGCAGAATACTAAACAACAAACATGATTTTTTTCAGAAAAAAATATTTGCTCACAGTAACAGGCACCGTGCTTGGTGGCATCGCGGGGTTTTTTTATTGGAGATTTGTGGGCTGCACTTCGGGCACATGCTATATCCAATCAAACCCATACAGAATGTCTGCTTATGCAGCATTGATTGGCGGATTATTATTCAGCAGTTTTAATAATAGTTTTTCAGATAAAAATAAAAAAGCACAATAGTTTTTGCTACTGTGCTTTTTATTTCGAAACAGAACCAGGATTAGTATAAAATCGATTTAAAATATATTCGTGATTTAATTCTTCACCTTCACCGGATAAGGTGGTCTTGTCGGTTCTACGGGAGGATTTTTCTTCAGTTCATCCAAAGCCACTTCAATAGCTTTTTCCAATTGCGGATCTCTGCCTTTAATAACATCTGCAGGCGTTTGCTCCACTTCAATGTCCGGAGCAACACCTACATTCTCCACAATAAATCCATCTTTAGTCCAAATGCCAACATTCGGTGCAGTTACATTTCCGCCATCAATAAATTCGGGGAAACCTAAGATTCCAACAAGCCCGCCCCATGTGCGGGTTCCTACTAATGTGCCCACTTGAAATTTCCTGAACATCCATGGAAGCATGTCGCCACCTGAACCTGCTGATTCATTAATCAGCATCACCTTCGGTCCCTGAATAGATGCGCTCGGCGATTTAAGATCTTTTCCATAGCGCATGTTCCAGTGAGCCTGATAAGGATTGCGCAACAGGTTGATATAATAATCGGCAAGGCTTCCCCCTCCATTAAATCTTTCATCAACAATGATAGCTTTTCTATCGGCCTGCGGATAAAAATATCTTTTAAAATAATCATGGCCTAATTGAGCCGTATTAGGCACATACACATAAGCTACCTGCCCGTTTGTTGATTCGGTAACTTTTTTCAAATTGCCTTCCACCCAATCCCTGTTGCGTAGTTGATATTCATTGTCAACAGGCACAACCTTTACTACTCTCGAGTCTTTATAATCTGCATTTGGCCCAACAGTGAGTTCTATAATTTTCCCGGCAGTGTTTTCAAAATATTGATATAGTTCATTTGTTGCAGTAACATCTTTCCCATTCACTGCGAGCAAATATTCTCCTGCTTTCACATTCACGCCAGGTTCGGTTAGGGGTGACCGTAAGTTAGGGTTCCAATTCAATCCTCCATATATTTTTTTGATTTTGTAACGATTGTTTTCGATCACGTAGTCAGCTCCTAATAATCCGCCTTTGATAGTTTGAGGCTGATATAATTTGTCGCCTCCGTCTAAAATAAAATGATGGCCAACTGAAAGCTCACTGAACATCCATTGCAAAACAGAATTCAAATCGTCGCGACAGGAAAGATGCGGAAGGAATACTTCATATTTCTTTTTAATCGCCGGCCAGTTAGCGCCATGCATGCCGGGATCATAAAAATAATCGCGGTTCACTCTCCATGCTTCATCAAATATCTCAGCCCATTCTGCTGCTGGGTCAATCTTCACTTGAATTGCAGCAACATTCAACATGCCTTTGCCGGGCTCTGGTTTTTCACCCGCATTGGTGATTCCCCAATTCCCATCTTTTATAAATAACATCTTTTTGCCATCGGCAGAAAGCGTGTAGCCATCCATTGGCATCACTTCATCATCTTTTCTTTTTTTCAGATTATACTTATGCAATGTCCCTGATCCTTCATCATTGTATTCAATATAAAAAATATCATCATCGCTTCCTGCACCAAGGTTAGCATAGTTCCCTTGCTTAACAGGAATATCAATAATGCGGTTTTGAATGCCGTCCCAATCGATTTTCATGATAGCGGGTGCAGGCGCTGCTTCGGGTTTCTTTGCATCTTTTGTTTTTGCTTTGTCTGCTTTTTCAGTTTCCTTTTTTTCTTCTTCTTTTATTTTTTCTTCATCGCTTTCTTTGGCGAGCGGAGAAATAGTTTCTTTCTGTAAAGTGACTAAATAGATAGAACTATTCAATCTAAAATCAGCATTCGATTGATCGAACCAATTGATGACTGGTCCTGCATCAGTCGAAGCAAAGAAGTACAGATATTTTCCATCGCGTGAAAAATTCGGCTCTGAAGCATCACTCAATCCGTCAGTGACCGCATAAGATTTTTGTTCATCTACAGAATAAAGCATTACTTTTTTAAACTGTGTAGAAGTTACTTTGGTATAAGCCATCCATTTCGAATCGGAAGACCAGCTATTAAATATATTTCTGAATGGTCCGGGCACATACAATTCATCTGCATCAATTTTTTTGACAGCGCCTGATGCAACATCAAGCAAATACAAATTTCTTCCATTATCAACATAAGCAATTTTTTTGCTATCGGGCGACCATGCAGGATTTGCATAAAATCCTGTTCCTGTCAGCTTAAAAGATTTTACATCACCTTTGCCATCCTGCGATTGAATGTCGAGCTGATATTCTCCTGATTTATCAGAAAAGTAGGCAATCGATTTTCCATCGGGCGACCATGCCGGATTTTTTTCATGAACTGCAACAGTATTAGTAATATTTCTGTAATCGCCTTTTTCAACGGGAACGGTAACAATCTCCCCTCTGAAATCAAACACTGCTCGTACGCCTGTTGGAGATATATCTCCGTTGCGGATATATTTAGCACCCTTTACAAATCGCGTTCTTAATTCTAACAGATCTGCTGCGATGCCAATGCTTAATTTTTTTTCAGATGAAGAAGCGGGATCATAAATATGAAGATAACCTGCTTGCTCAAAAATTATTTTTCCGTTGCCTGATGAAGCATTCAGGATCGGAAAATCTTTGAATTCTGTGAGCTGTTTTATTTGTTTGGATGAAACATCATAAGAAAATAAATTGAACTCGCCATTTCTGTCGCTCCTGAAATAAATCAAATTGTTCATCCACATTGGCTGAACATCATTGCACCCACCTTCCGGTTGCGGCACTTTAATAATGCTGTTATCGGCAAATGAAAATTGCCAGATGCGCGAAATGCCTCCGCCTCTGTAATGTTTCCATTGCTTGAACTGATCAGGCGTTGGAACATATGCTAACGATTTTCCATCAGGTGAGTAGCTTGCATAAAATGCATTCGGGATTTCCAATTGTGTTGCAGCACCACCGGTTACAGGAACAGTGAACAACTGCGTGTAGCGGGTGGTGAATAAATTTCTTTGTGAAATAAAGAAAACAGATTTCCCATCCGGCGTGAAGCCGCGCACCTGATCAGCTCCCGGATGCCATGTTAATCTTTTAGGAATGCCACCTTCAACAGGAATGATATATACATCTGTATTACCATCATATTGCGCATTGAATGCAATCCATTTTCCGTCCGGAGAAAAAACGGGATTTGATTCGATGCCTTCATCAACTGTTAACCTTCGCGGCTGCGAGCCATCAAGATTTGCAACCCATAAATCTTCTGCATAAATAAATGCGATGTGATCGGCGCTTATTGCCGGTTGTGTAAGCATGCGCGTATCTTTTGTGTCAATGCCGTTAGCAAAAGCATTGTTCGCAAAAAATAATGTGAGCAGAAAAATTGTGCATAATTTAAGAAGTTTCATGATCTGATAAATTTAAGGAGCGTTAGGGAATATGGCAGCATGTTAGCAATTCAACAAGAAATGTTGAATGATAAAGTTATTGAAATCTTTATTGTGCAGAATTTTATTTGATCAGAAGAATTCTCCTAATGATAGGTGCCAGTCGAAAGAGTCTTTGCCAACAGCAAAATCAAGTGTCACGTTCACGTTCGATTTCTTGTTGAATTTGACCCTGAGCCCCGTGCCGATGGCGGGAAGTATATATGCGAAACGATTGGTCGTGGGTTCAGTGAAACTTTGGGCATTTGCAAAAACAACCATTCCCCAAAAACCATTTGCAGAAAGATCGAATCGATATTCAGCTTCTGTATATAACATTTGTTTTCCGCGATAGCGCCAGCGCGAATATCCTCTTCCGATTTTTTCGCTCACATCGCCTGCTGTGGTCGGAAGATCCAAATATGGAACATTTCCATAAGTTCCCCAATACAAAGCCCAGAATGCAAGCACTGAATGCCAGTGATCGCTTAATGAAATATATTTTCTGTTATCAAAATAAATAGATGTCCAATTATAAGTGCTTCCTAAAAATTTTTGGTTGAACCTGAAAGAAAGCGAAGAATAAAAACCACTGATCGGATTGTTTGAGTTTGGTCTGTTATCAAATAAAAAATTTGGGCCGATGCCGCTTGTGTTAGAAGACCATCCGGTGCCAATCCCATATTTTTTGAAATCGCTTTTTGCTGTTGTGTCTGACCAGCTTTCTTCGATGTCATAGAAATAATCCAGATTATATCCAAGGCCAACATAAAAATTTCCCTTAACCTGCTTGTTTGCATTCAGGTAAGTGCGGATTTGCTGATTGGAAATAGTATTTTCATTTTCATCTCGCGTGTCACTGCCCAGCCCGTAAGTGCTCACATCATTATGGATTACGCGAAGATCGCCGTTCATGTTCCATTTGTTATCGCTCAGCCACACGTTTGGCTTTATGATAAAACCAATTCTTGTGCTCAGGTTTGTGTAAGGAATAAAATAAATGCTTGAAAGATCGGTATTGCTTTTTGACCCAAGCCTGAATGTGGCATTAATAGAAGAAACTATAAAGCTATTGCCGTTTGTTGTTGCTCCTGATAATGGAAGAAATGAGAAAAAAACTTTCCGTTCTTTCGGCACTTTCTTCTTTTTGAGGTGAACATACTTCGTAAAAATATCAATAAGGTCTTTTTGCTTCACATCGGCGGTGTCGGCGTTTTGTTCCTGCGCAAAACCTTTTTCAAATAGGATCATACTGAAAAGAAATATTGATATTAAAGGCTTAATGAATTTCATTTTAAAATTTTCAAGTATCCATTAACGTAAAAATGCTTCCGGAAAATTAAAATACGTTGCCGTGTGAGCGCCTGTGCTTGATGGTGCATATCCAAAATCGGCTCTCACATTCATTTTCGGCTGTATTTCAAACCTTAGCCCAATCCCAAAATCAGGTATCACTTTTTGAAACATAGCGCTTCTGAAATCCGGTCCTATGGAACCGATGCCACTCCATAATACGAAAGCAAAGCGTGTTGGTTTCTCATGCACATAAAATTTGTAGCGATATAGAAATCTCTTAACTTAGGTTTTGTTGACATTTGCAATTGATAAGACAAATGCTATACCCGTTTATTGTGCCGTGAAAAAGGTCAAAAAGATTCTCTTGGAATTAATTATTCAATTTGCATTCCCCAATCTGGGGATAAATTTGTACAATAATAATTTTATCGGTTATACATGATTGTTAGTGTCATTTCTTCCGGCTATTACAACGTTCAGCAGGTGAGCATATCTTCCTGTTCAACGGAATTCAGTACCTTTCTTTTTCAATAAAAAATAAAATGGACTTATCTAACAGCAAAAAAGGAACCGCAGCAGTTTGGGGTGGTGAAGGTGATTTGAATACTAAAGGAACTGCAACATCACCGATAGTAAACAGCGTTGCTTTTTCTTATAATGACCTGGATGAATGGCATGATGTTTCTTTAGGCAAATCACCAGGATTTATCTACAGCAGGAACACAAATCCCACCGTAGCTGTTCTGGAAGAAAAAATCCGTGTGCTGGAAAATGCGGAGGCTGCTACTGCTTTCGCAACAGGCATGGCAGCTATCAGCAACACATTATTCACTTTTTTAACTGCCGGCAAAAGAGTTGTTTCAATCAAAGATACTTATGGTGGTGCCAGCAAATTGTTCCTTGATTTTTTGCCGCTTTATAACATTAATGTCAAGCTTTGCGACACAACTGATCATGAACAATTAGAAGCGGAAATTGCCAAGGGGTGCGATCTTGTTTATCTGGAAACGCCTACAAATCCAACATTAAAAGTTGTCGATATCAAAAGGCTTTCAACTGCTGCAAAAAAAGTAAATGCTGTGGTTGCTGTTGACAACACATTTGCAACGCCGATCAATCAAAATCCCTTGGAACTCGGCGCAGATCTTGTGATTCATAGCGCTACCAAATTTCTCTGTGGTCATTCTGACGCGATGGGCGGATTGGTTGCCGGCAAAAAAGAGCTCGTACAAAAAGTTTTTCATTTCCGTGAAATAAATGGAGCAAGTCTTCAGGCTGACCCTGCATACATGATTGCACGAGGGATGAAAACGCTTGAGCTCAGGATTGAAAGACAAAATTCTTCAGCATTAAAAATTGCGAATTATCTCAAGCAACATCGCAAAGTGAAAGATGTTTTTTATCCGGGTCTTGAAACACATCCGGGTCATGCTATTGCAAAGCGACAGATGCGTGGCTTTGGCGGCATCATGAGTTTTGCATTAGATGGCAATTACGATCTCGTGAAAAAATTTCTAACAAAATTAAAACTTGTGCATCTCGCAGCCAGCCTTGGTTCTGTCAGCACGCTTGCCGGGCCGCCAAGAACTACCAGTCATGTGGAGCTAACAGAAGAGCAGCGAAAATTGCTTGGCATTCCTGAAAGTTTGATAAGATATTCGGTGGGGATAGAAAATGTGGATGACCTTTTGCAGGATATCGAAGATGCGCTTGGTGTTTTGTAATAAATTTCGAAAGAGCCTCTTATAAAATTTCCAATCTGTCGAGCAGGATCATCGTGATAAAAAAAGCAAGTGTTGCAAGTATTAGTATTGCGATGGTGGTTGGTTCAGTGAGTTTATTCTCTCTTTGTTTCATGGTACGTGTAAGTTAGATGTTGAAACATTAACAGCCTTGTATTTTTTTCCACCAAATAAATCCATCTGTTAATATCCTGACGGCGCATACATTTTGCGATGAGAAAAATATTTTCAATTCTGGATTTTTAGTAGCTTGAAATGTTTTTGTTTGACAGCATTGCTACTTATATCAAATTTTTGTTATGCCATTCAATAATCAGGTCGCCATCATCACGGGAGCAGGGCAGGGGATTGGTTATGAAATAGCCAGGCAGCTTGCGTTGCAGGGCGCTTCTGTTGCAGTAAACGATCTGGATGAAGGACTGGCATCAGATGCTGCAAAAAAAATTAAAGCAATCGGCGGAAAATGCATGTCAATTGCCGGAGATGCATCTGACGTGAATTTTATTAATGAGATGGTTAATAAAACTTCGAAGATATTTGGTTCGCTCACTATTGCGATTGCAAATGCGGGCATCACATTGTATGGCCCGTTCTTCGAATATTCTCATGAAGCATTCATGCAGGTGATGAACTTAAATCTTGCAGGAAGTTTCTTTTTAGCACAGCATGCTGCAAAGCAAATGGCGATGCAGAAAACCGGAGGCAGCATTTTATTGATGTCATCCGTAACAGGGCATCAGGCGCATAAAAACCTTGCTGCTTATGGCATGACAAAAGCCGGCCTCGAAATGCTTGCTAAAACTTTGGTGGTCGAGCTATCTGAATATGGCATTAATATTAATGCCATTGCTCCGGGAGCAACAATAACTGAGCGGACTGCATCTGATAAAGAATATGAAAAAACATGGTCACAGATAACACCTATGAAGAGACCGGCCACTGTTGCGGATATTGCGAATGCTGCTTTATTTTTAGTATCACCTTCTTCAAGACACATTACCGGACAGTCACTGATCGTTGACGGCGGGTGGACATCAGTAAGCCCGTCTCCTTATTAATTTCTCCTCTCATATTACAAATTTTCATTCTTCCGTCAGGTGATTAGATGAAGAAAAAATTTTATATAGTATGTCGGGTGATCAAAATCTACCGATAATAATTTCTGTTTTACCTATAAGTAATATAGTCTCTAAATAATTTTTTCTCTTTTTCGTATTTCAATAGACCGGCAACGAGAAGCGACTGATCTTGATTCCGTTAATATCCTAAAGAAATAGTTTACATTTTATGTTCGTTAAAATGAATATGGCAACAATGATTGCTAAACCCACCACCAAAGTAATTTTAGCAGTATTATTTTTTGGCTGCTTTTATAAAATGCCGGAAGTCTTTTATGTAGTTCTTAGCTATATCTCAATAATAGCTTTTTCAATCATTTTCTATTTTGATTATAAAAACCGTTTCTATCTTTCACTGTTGGCATCTGTCCCTTGTGTTGTGCTTTTAAATCCTCTTTCTATATTGAGTTTTGAAACTGAATTCTGGTTAAGTATTTACAGATCTCTTGTTTATGTGTTCATGGCATTATCTCTTATTGAATGGATGCATCGGTTCTTTTATATCAGGAAGAAAAAAGAAAGATTCAAAAATATGAACCTCACATTCGATCATAGTTATTATCTCTATTAATTTTTTGTGATACGGTCATCTGAACGTGAAGGGCTTTCCTCGGAAAGCCTTTCATTTTTTTGTACATGATATAAAACAAAAGCCGCTCAATATGTTTTGAGACGGCTTTGTTTGACCCTGTAGTTTTTCTTATTGCCTGATCAGGTATCCGAATAATCCGTTGGTTTCTTTATCTGGGCCAGCGGTAAAATAAAGTCGCATTGGGTCTATTGCTGTTGCAGTTGTTGGCGCAAACGACAGCGCCCATAAGCCATCAATCACAATCGTCTTCTTATTATGATTTTGCAATTGCCCGAAATAAGTCCCGTCTAATGAAAACACATTGATCCTGCCATCGCCAAAATTGCCTATCAAAATGAATGGCTGATTGGTATCGCCGATATTCATTTTCCCATGATTATCATTTCCATCATGGCTTTCATCTCCCATATCATCAGATTGCAAAAAACCTGCTGGAGTTTGCACAACTCCCCACGGCGCATTCAAAGACCCGCGTGATGCAAATCTTTTCACGAAGCTTCCATCTGTATTAAAAATATCTACAAAGCCCAATCCATATCCAGCTTGGTCGTGGCCATCAGCACCCACTTTTGCATACATCACAAAGAGCCATGAGCCGACTGCCTGAATATTGAACGGCGCAAACCCATGAGGGACTGAAGGATCCCAGAAAGACATTTTCACTGCCGTAAAAGTAGTGTCCCACACATCAATCTTGCCTGTCCTGAAATTAGCTGCATATATAAAATGAGAACCATTATTTGTTGCAATTGCCAAACCAGTATAAGAAGAAGTAGCCGAATTGTCTGCAAGGCGAAATGCATTATTGCCAGCAGCTCCATTCCATCCGGAAACAACTCCATCAACACCTACAAATAAAAAATTTGCACCTGCTTTGTCAGGAAGAATAAAACCAGCGCCACCGGAAAAAACAATCCCTGTTGGAAGCCCGCCAATCGTATCACCAGGCGAAGGAATATTTATCGGCGCACGAACAATAGCTCCTTCTCCTGTGTACAATTCGCTCACATGACCGCTTAAAGAATTCACCCATGCAATGCCGCTCGGCGCCCATGCAAGCCCCCATGCATTTTGCAATGTAGGGTCAGTTAATGTGGGCGTATATGCTGCTGAATTGGAAACCAAATTCACTTGTTGAAAATCACGCAGTGCTTTGTCATTGATATTTTGTTTACGGCAACCGATTGAAATAGCCGTGAAAAAAATCAAAAGCAGGCAAATATTAGCTTTATTAAAAAAGACATGCTTGTTCATAATAATTGTTTGTTGGATTTTGTTAGTTAATAGGTCGTCATTCAGCTTAGTATATTGCTGTTAAAAAATATTGATTTTATCCTTCTGTGCGCACAGAAGAAAACATGAGAGATTTGTCAGAAATGATTTGTCCAACTGCAGATAGTAATAGGAACGCCGCATTATAAATGTCGGTTGCCCGAAAGCATTTAATAAATATTTGGTAACAGACATCAGAACTCTTTTCAACATCGTTGTGTCACTCACTTGTGCGGAAGAAATTCTATTGAGCTTCAGCTTCATTAACATCGAATGAAGATTTAAGATTACTTCGGGAATGACGGCGAGAGCGTAAGAAAATTTATGTAGAAATAATTTTGGCCCTTCCATGATTATCTTTTTGCCAATGATACATGAACTCAAATTGCATTAAAAATATATTGTTGGTCAGGCGACCAACAATAGCGAAGAGGAATTATTTTCCCAATAACTTTGTTTGGCATTTATCACTCTCACTAACGAATCATGCGATATGAAAAATGAAAAAAAAATCCCACGCAAAAATTTTATTAGGCAATCATTATTTACTGCTGCATCATTTTATATTGTTCCTCGCCACGTGCTTGGTGGAAAAGGATTTGTTGCGCCAAGCGATAAATTATACATAGCTGCTGTTGGCTGCGGTGGTGAAGGTGCCAATGATATTCATCATTATGCAACAGCGCCTAAAAAAAATGCTGAGATTGCTTTTCTCTGTGATGTCGACGATAGAATGTCTGATCCGCGCCGCAAGCAATTTCCGAAAGCCGGCTTCTATCACGACTGGCGCGAAATGTTTGAAAAAGAAAATAAAAATTTCGACGCGGTTTCTGTTGCCATCCCGGATCATAATCATGCTATCGTAGGATTGAATGCCATGAAATTGAAGAAGCATCTCTATCTGCAAAAGCCGCTCACGCATGATATTTATGAGGCAAGGATTTTAACACTGGCTGCTGCCAAATATAAAGTGGTCACGCAAATGGGCGATCAAGGCGCATCATGTGAAGGCATGCGCACCATGCGCGAATGGTTTGAAGCAGGATTGATTGGTGACATTGAAAAAGTATACAACTGGACCAACAGGCCAGTGTGGCCGCAAGGCATTCCGTGGCCGAATGACAAGCCACCCGTTCCTAAAGAACTCAAATGGGATCTCTGGCTCGGCACAGCGCAGGAAACAAATTATATCGATAATCTTGTTCCGTTCAACTGGCGCGGCTGGTGGAAATTCGGAACAGGTGCATTGGGTGATATGGCTTGTCATATTATCGGGCCTTCATTCAAATTGCTCGAGCTTGGTTATCCGACAGAAATAACCGGAAGTGCAACCACTGTTTTCTCCGGCATTTTTAAAGAAGCCGATTATGCAGAAAGCATTCCGCCATCGAGCACGCTTCGTTATAAATTCAAATTGAAAAATGGCCGCGACCTATTATTGTATTGGATGGATGGTGGCATTGTTCCAGACCGGCCTGATGAGCTTGACGGAAGCGTCAACATGAATGAAGCGCTTGGTGATGTTCCGCAAGAACATGATTTTGAAGGAGGGACTTTGTTTGTCGGTACCAAAGGAAAAGTTTCTTGCGGCTGGGGCGGCAGCCATCCGCGCCTACTTCCGCTTTCTTTGAATAAAGATGTGAACGTTCCAAAAAAATATATGCGTGTGGAAGGAGATATGGACGGGCATTGGTGGCAATGGATCGATGCATGTATTGCAGGTTATGGCAACATGCAGGTTGATTCTCCTTTTGAAGGTTATGCAGGCCCGCTCACTGAAACTGTGCTGATGGGAAATTTATTATTGCGCAGCTTTAATCTGCGCGAGATAACAAAAGATGGAACAACAACTCCGGGAAGATATATCACTTATAAATGGGATGGAGAAAATATGCGCATCACCAATTTTGAAGCAGCTAATCAGTTTGTCCGCCGCGAATACCGAAAAGGCTGGGGCGATTTGCAATTGTAAATCGTCGTATTCGCAGTTTTATTTTTTGGAAACAAAAACCAGAACTCTTTTCAACATTGTTGCGTCGCACTCTTGTGCGGAGGAAATTCTATTGAGCTGTAGTTTCACAAACGGCAAGTGCGTTTTATTTTTTGGTTTCGGTTGGTGAGGACACCAACCGATAGATGAAAATTTCGAATTGTGCTTTTAGAATAAAAGTGAATTGGAAGTTAATTAGAGAGTTGCCGGCATGCCTGCGCAGACAGGCATCTGCTGTTGCGCATCTAAGTCTCTTTATTTTATCATGCATTCAAAATTACATGTCCAGATTCCCGCATACGCGGGAATGACGGCGAGAACGTGAAAAAAATTTAAACAGAAATAATTTTGAAGTTCATATAAAAAATTATCAGTTTGATTTTTCCCCTATTTTTACTAGTATGATAAAAGAGATATGGATTTTTAATGGAGCGAAGGGAAAATTTGCAAGTGCGGTCTTTATTGATTTGAAAGACGCTGAAAAATGGATTTCTGAAAATAAATTAAGTGGTATGATAACTTTGTATCCGGTAAATAAAAGCGTATATAATTGGGCAATAGAGAAAGAATTTTTTTCGCCCAAAAATGAATTAGAAAATAGTGCTGAATTCATTCAAAAGTTTACATCTGCAAGCCAAGAACACTATCGTTATGAAAGAGGAGAAAAGCAATAGAATGTCTCTATCGGTTGGTGTCCTCACCAACCGAAACTAAATAAAATCTACTCGCCGCTAATAAACCGCTCAATAGAATTCCTACCGTACAAGAGTGCGACGCAACGATGCTTAATAGAATTCATTAGCTAAGGACATGATAAAAAATATCCTTTGCATGCTTTCGCGAATTGTTTTCTATATTTAAGGAATAAGGTTTTCTGATTTTTCATTCCTAAACTTTTTCATGAATTCATCAAAACAATTGAACCGCACACTTGGGCTCGGCATGGTGGTTGTTATTTGTGTGGCGAATATCATCGGCTCGGGCGTGTATAAAAAAATTGCGCCGATGGCGGCAGAGCTACATTCATCAGGATGGGTGCTGGTTTGCTGGGTGCTCGGCGGCATCATCAGTTTGTTTGGTGCGCTCAGTAATGCAGAAGTGGCGGGGCTTTTGGCGGACACAGGCGGCGAGTATATTTATTACCAAAAAATTTACAACAAGTTTTTCGCTTTTATTTTTGGCTGGTCTTGTTTCACGGTGATTGAGACGGCAGCGATTTCATCGCTTGCATATATTTTTGCGCAATCGCTCAATGGCATTGTTCACATGCCGCCGGTTTTTGCATCCATGGAAAATTTTAATATCGCAGGCGTTTTTTATCCGTTCGCTGGTTTTAATGTGAAGCTGCTTGCTATTGTCGTAATTATTTTGTTCACGTGGATTAATACGAAGGGCGTGAAGACAGGCGCAGGAGTGAGCACATTTATTTTGTCGCTCGTGTTCGTCGGCATTTTTCTCATCATCATTTTTGGGTTGAGTAGTAGCCATGCAAATGTGCAGCAGGCTTTTGATATGAAGACAACGAACTCACAGCCTATCACGCTCAGTGCCATTTTTGCTTCGATGCTTGCGGCGTTCTGGGCTTATCAGGGATGGGCTTCTGTTGGCTATATTGGCGGCGAAGTAAAGAACGTGAAAAGAAATATGCCGATTGGTATTATTGTTGGCGTGTTCATCATCATCACCATTTATCTGTTGGTGAATACTGCATATCTGTCGTTGCTTTCTGTTCCACAATTAGAGGCGATTTATAAATCTTCGGATAGCATTGCTGCAGTGGAAGCGGTGAAACAATTTTGGGGAAACGGCGGCGTGATTTTTATTTCTATAATGATTTGCATTACGACATTAAGTGCAACGCACGCAACGATTCTTTCTGCTTGCCGCATGTATTATGCAATGGCGAAAGAAGGATTGTTTTTTTCTTCAGTGAGCAAATTGAATAAATCAGATGTGCCTGCAGTGTCGATGTGGTATCAGGGAGTGTGGGCTTGCCTGCTGGTGCTCTCCGGCACATTCGACCAGTTGACTGACATGATAATCTTCGCTGTGTTTATTTATTATGGTGCAACGGCGCTTGGTGTTTTTATTTTGAGAAGAACAATGCCTGATGCGCCGAGACCTTATAAAGTGTGGGGCTATCCGATAGTTCCTGCGATTGTTGTAATCTTCAGCGCTGTTTTATTTTTCAATACGATTTTCGCCCGCCCCCGCGAAGCCGCGATAGGAATGGCTTTGATGCTGACAGGAGTTCCGTTGTATTTTTGGTTCAGGAAGAAGAATAGACAGGCGACTATTTCTTAATTTATTATTGGAATATATGCTTATTCCTTTTAAAAGAGGTTTGAATAATGTATTAATATATCAAGAAGCTTCAGATTCTAAGTGCTGAACAGAATTACTAAATCTGAAATCACAGTAGCACAAAAGCTTAATACAACCTCCTCTGCCGAAAACGGGCTGTCTTCGTTTTCGGCTGTGCTTTTTTGGTTCTTTTTTGCACAAGCAAAAAAGAACAATAATATAATTGCAAGTAAAAATATTTAGAGGGCAAAAATCGTATGCGTAAAATAGAAATAAAATTACAGTACTATATTCTGCAACAGCTCGCTCTTCTCGGGATAATCTGTATTGTAATGCAAGCCGCGACTTTCTTTTCTGAACTGTGCTTCTTTCACAATTAAATATCCGACCGTAATCAGATTTCTTGCTTCACATAATTGCGGGGAAACGGAAGTTGCTTCGTATAATGTTTCAATTTCTTCATGCAATAAATCCAATCGCTTCAAAGCTCTTTGCAGGCGCATGTTCGTGCGAACGATGCCAACATAATCACTCATTAATAATTGTAATTCTTTCACGCTTTGCGTCATCAGAATCATTTCTTTTGGTTGTGTTGTTCCCTGCTCGTTCCAGTCAGGAATATTTTCTTTGAAAGGGACTTCATTTATTTTTTGAACACTGTCCAAATAACAACGATGACTGAACACAAGCGCTTCCAATAATGAATTGCTCGCTAATCGGTTTGCACCGTGAAGACCTGTAGATGCGCATTCGCCGCAGGCATATAAAAATTTAATAGATGTTCTTCCCCATTCATCAGCTTTGATGCCCCCGCAACTATAATGTGCAGCCGGGGCAATCGGAATTAAATCTTTCATCACATCAATGCCAATCGATTTGCATTTTTCATAAATATTGGGGAAATGCTCAACGAATTTTTCTTTGTCCATGTGGAGGCAATCAAGATACACATGTTCCGTACCTGCTTTTTTCATTTCATTATCAATCGCACGGGCAACAATATCGCGTGGAGCCAAATCTTTTCGCTCATCATATTTTTCCATGAAAGCTTCGCCGTTTTTATTGCGAAGAATGCCGCCATCGCCACGCACTGCTTCGGTTATTAAAAACGATGGGCTTATTCCAGGCTCAAATAAAGCAGTCGGATGGAACTGGATGAACTCCATATTTTCAATCCTCCCTTTCGCTCGATAGACCATCGCTACGCCATCGCCTGTTGCAATTTTAGGATTGGTCGTTGTACGATACACCTGACCGTTACCTCCGGTTGCAAACAACGTAATCTTTGATAAAATTTTTTCAATCTGATTGGTGTGAAGGTTCAATGCATACACGCCATAACATTCAATATCAGGAGTAGATTTCGTAACGAGATAACCGAGATGATGCTGCGTGATGATATCGACAATAAAACAATGCTTGATAACTTCAATATTTTTTTTCTTTGAGACTGTTTCGAGCAATGCACGTTCAATTTCTCTTCCGGTCACATCTTTGTGGTGCAATATGCGGAACTCAGAATGGCCGCCTTCTTTGCCAAGTTTATAATCGCCTTCGGCATCTTTATCGAATCGTGTCCCCCAATCAATAATTTCCTGAATCCTCTCCGGACCCTCGGTAACAACAATCTCCACGGTTTTCGGATTGCATAATCCATCACCGGCAATCAATGTGTCCTGAATATGTTTGTCGAAGCTGTCGTTTTCCAAATCGGTTACGCCTGCAATGCCGCCTTGTGCATATTTTGTATTTGTTTCATCAGCTTGTGTTTTTGTTATCACCAACACTTTTTTATCAGGATGATGCTGCGATACCTTCAAAGCATAACTTAAACCGGCGATGCCAGAGCCGACCACTAAAAAATCTGTTTGTATCATGAATTAAAAGTAAAGAAATATTTCACGCAACGAGTGCAAAGAATACAAAGAACGCAACGAAGTTTTTAAATCAATTTTTATTTCCCAGGCTATGTGAAATTAAAATTTTCAGATTTTAAATTTATATACTTTGTTATACTAAGCACAATTAATAATTGCGCCAGAGCATAAGTGAGCATTACTAAAATTCCTGAACCTGCGAACGATTGATAAAATTTATTAATCGCTAATAAAGAATCTGAAGCTACAAATAATAATGCGCCGATGATACAGAGTCTTCCAAATTGTTGTCCAGAGAAATCAAATGCATGAAAACTTGCAAGAAACATACATGAAAGAACAATTGCATAAACAAGCACGGGAATTTCCAAACTTCCCAATGATGGCTTTAATAACAAAAACAGAAATGTTGTGTAGGCAATCGTTAATAAGGCAATCAAAAAATTCAATTTCTTTTTCGGCTGATTTTGTTTTTTGATTTGCAAAAAGAGAATGATATAAAATATGTGAGCCAATAAAAAACCTATCAATCCAACCATGAACCAATAAGAAGCTTGCTTTTCAAACATCAGGAAAATATCTCCCAGAAAGGAAAAGAATAAGGCAGTCAATAATAGAAAAAATAATTTGTCTTTCTTTTTTATCGCAGCAATACAATATGCAAAAAGCAGAATAATTAATAAAGGTTTTGTGAAATATCTGAGCTCATCTTTCTTGAAAAAAACAAAAAGCAAATCAAGGATTGCATCTATGATAAAAAGTGCGAGCCATGATTTGCTTTTCATACAGCGAATTGCTGATTAATATTCTATCGTATATTCAAATTTTTCAGGATGTTCTAAAACCTCTGCGAGATTGTATTTGATAGTGACTGTTTTTTTATCAGCAGATAGTTTTGCAAAAGTGTTGGTCACTTTTTTTGCAGCTTTTGGCAAATGAATCGTAACAGTGTAAGGGACTTCCATTCCCATATCGCCGGCTTGTTTCATTTGACCATACTGTGCACTTTCTTTCAGCGCTTTGAATTTTTCCTGATTCACAGTTCTAGAAATATATCCGGGCTTGCTCGTGAAACTGTACAATGAATTTATCTGACCAATATCCGGTCCTTGTGGCTGTTGGCCGGAAGATGAATCAGCTTTTCCCATGTTCTTCAACATCTGACCGGTTCCGATAGAGCCATCACCCAATGAAGTATAAATATCTTGAAGCTGATTTAGATTTTTGAAAGGGAAATGCATATCAGTCTTGAACATCTTATCATCCATATTCATGTTCATGTGCAATTTTCCTTGTCCAAGCAATGCTTTCTTTTCAGCAGTTAATGAAGTGGAAGTATCCGTTATGCTTTTCATTAAAATAGTGGTGTCCATTTTTCTTTGTGGAATTTGTTTTTCCATTTCTTCTTTGCCGAGATAGTTCTGCATGATTTCAAGCAGCTTGCTCATATCCATATTCATCGACCATTCACCACTGCCATTTTTATTGATGTTGATGTCTTCATTGATTTCAACACAACCGCTCAGGAAAAAAAGAAACGCAACGGGCACTAATATTTTCAAAATTTTCATGTGCTAGATTTTGGGCGGCAAGTTAACGTTTTTAGCCAACCTTCGCCTGATATTGAACAGTAAAAGTTTGTGAATGTCGCGGCTGGAGCATGATGAGCCCCATTTTATTGTTGAAGCAATTCGGGGCACCGCTCAGGTTTTCAACTGCAATACTTTGCCTGTCATCCGGTGTATAAATTTGCAGATAAGGATATGATTCATCAGTGAAGAATGAAATTTTCAATTTGTTGCTGGGATTATAAATTTCACAGACTGCTTCGACATTCTGGTGTCTTGGAACAAAACAATTGTCTAACTGAATATCTTTCAAAAGCCTTGGTTCGTTAAACAAATCATAGCTGATTAATTTTCCTGTTGGAATCAGTTTTTCATTGAACTCAACAATTTTTCCGCCATTAAATTTCAAGGAACAATTATTCACGCTGTCGCCTAACCGAAAATAAGGATGCCATCCGTCAGCCAGCGGCATTTCCGTTTCACTCAGGTTTGAAACAACAGTCTGAACGCTCAGCAGATTATCGGGTTTTAATAAATATCTGATTTCGCATCTGTAATCAAAAGGATAACCGGCATCATCTTTTTTATAATCGTACTTTAAAACCAATGAAGCCATTTTATCATCAGCATATTCATCAACCACTTCAAATGGTTTTTTATATAATAAACCGTGAATGGCTGAGCCATCCATGAATTTATTTACGAATTCAAATTCATTATCTGCAATTGTATATTTTCCATCGGGAATGCGACATGGAAATGGAGAAAGTTTTGGGCTTTTGAAATTAATACCTATGAATTTTTCAGCTTCTTCATAATTTTTATAATTATCAATGATATTGAGCAACTCATCATCCAGCTTCACTTTGAATGCATGAAGCAATGCGCCGAAACTAGGAAGTACAGCGATTTCAGTTTCTGCATTTTTGTCTGTAAGAACAACTAAATCCAATCCATTTTGAATTGAGCGGGAAATAGAAAAGCTCATTGAAAAAATTTGATGAGCGAATGTAGAGAAATTCATTATTTTTCAGCAATGAAAGAGAACATCATTTCGCAATTTGTTGAACAATTTAACCAGAAACCTTTGCTGGCTGCGGCTCCGGGAAGAGTAAACCTCATCGGAGAACATACAGACTATAATGAAGGATTTGTTTTGCCCGGGGCGGTTGACAAAAGAATTTATGTGGGCATCGCAAAGAACGGAACGAATGCGTTGAATGTTTTTGCGAATCAATACAAACAAAAATTTTCATTCAGCCTTGATGAATTGCAACCCGTAGATGGATGGGCAACTTATTTGTTGGGGATGATGTATCAGTTCAAACAAAAAGGGTTGGCAATAAGTGGCATTGATGTGGTGATTGACGGTGATGTTCCTCTCGGTGCAGGCATGAGCTCATCGGCTGCGGTCTGTTCTGCGTTTGGTTTTGCTGTGAATGAATTGTTCGGGTTTGGATTAAGCAGGATGCAGCTTGCAATAATGGGGCAAAAAACGGAGCACACATTTGCCGGAGTGATGTGCGGCATTATGGACGAGTTCGCAAGCCTTCACGGAAAGCAAGGAAACATCATGAAGCTTGATTGCAGAAGTCTAGAATATGAATACATTCCTTTTGATTTTCCTGATTACAAAATTGTTTTGGTAAACACGATGGTGAGCCATGCATTGGCAAGCTCCGAATATAATGTGCGCAGGCAACAATGTGAAGAAGGCGTTGCTATTCTGCAAAAATATTATCCGGAAATAAAATTTTTGCGTGATGTGAGCAACGAGCAATTGGAAAAACATAAGAACGAATTATCTGAGCTTGTTTATCGCCGCTGCAATTTTATTATTAATGAGAACAAAAGATTATTGCATGGTTGTGATTTATTGAAGAAAGGCGATTTAAAATCTTTTGGTCAAATGATGTTTGAAGCGCATGATGGATTGAGCAAAGGTTATGAAATCAGTTGCAAAGAATCGGATTTCTTAGTAGAACAGGCAAAACGTTTTGATGGCGTGATGGGCGCAAGGCAGATGGGCGGCGGGTTTGGCGGTTGCACGATTAATATCGTGAAAACAGATTCTATAGAAAATTTTTCTACGTATATGCGTGATAGTTATAAAAAAAGGTTTGATGTTGTGCCGGAAATTTATATTACGCAGATTGAAGACGGGGCAAAAATTATTGAATGATTATGGCTCAATCCATGCACCATTCTCTTTCAAAAGATTAATCAGCTCTTCAACAGCAATATCATTGCTCACATTTCGCTTCACGATTTCTTTGCCCTTGTATAATGTGATTTTTCCGGGGCCGCTGCCGACATAACCAAAATCAGCATCAGCCATTTCGCCGGGGCCGTTCACGATGCAGCCCATGATAGCGATTTTCAGCCCTTTCAAATGATTCGTGACAGACCGGATTTTTGCGGTTGTTTCCTGCAAATCAAAAAGCGTTCTCCCGCAGGAAGGGCAGGAAATATATTCTGTTTTTGAAATCCTTGTCCGCGTTGCCTGAAGAATCGAAAACGAAGTGTTATTAATGAACTGATGATTATTTTTCGTTTCGAGATAAGTGCGACCGCTCACTTTTGTGTTGCTGATTTTTTTCGGGTCGTTCATCAGCCAGATCCCATCACCCATTCCTTCGAGAAACAATGCGCCGGCTTCGGTAGAAAAATGAATAAGCTGTTCATCAATAGTTGTGTCGTGGCTTTCAACACAAATAATAACCGGGCATTGAATGCCTTCAGTCATTAATTGAGCAATATAATTTCTCACTGATTGCATGGCATTAACTGCTGATGACCATAAACAAAGAACAACATCATCATTATCTCTGATTGCCTGCAATATTTCATTCGCTGATTTTTTTTCTGCAAGGTTCAATGAAATAAAATTCATTATAGCAGAGCGCTCATTTTGCGATAAAAATTCATGATGCTGAAATAATGGAAAATATTTTTCTTTGTCGTCAGCATTCAACCATGTATTATAATCACAAATCACTTTCAATGTTCCGGGCAATGCGAAATCAATTATTTTTTTTCCGGTATAAATATAATCTGCTGCTGCATCGCCGATATTCCATTTATCAGTTGACTCATTATAAGAATATCCGATTGCCTGTAAGTCTTTATGGGCAATGGTTTCAGCTTCCATAAAATCTGTGACAACAATTGGGGCATGATGGTCGCCGATATTTGAAATGGAAAATGTTTTTCTTCTTTTATATTCAAATGGTGAATAAGATAACTTCTCAACCAATTCCGGCTGCCGACTCTTAACTCCCGACTCGCGACTGCTATATCGTTTCACCAAATCTTTACAAACCGGAATTTCAAATTCAGGGTCTTCGGTTAATGAAACGCGAATAGTGTCACCAATGCCATCCTCCATTAATGTGCCAATGCCGATGGCCGATTTTATTCTTCCATCTTCACCATCACCTGCCTCCGTAACACCAAGATGTAAAGGGTAGCATGCACCAAATTCTTCATCCATTTTTTGAATCAATAATCTGTATGCTTCCACCATCACTAATGGGTTGCTTGACTTCATGCTTAAAATAATATTGTGATAACTTTCGCCTCTCGCAACACGCAAAAATTCCATGGCGCTTTCCACCATTCCCATTGGCGTGTCTCCATAACGACTCATAATCCTATCACTTAATGAACCGTGATTGGTGCCGATGCGCATCGCTGTTCCATATTCTTTACAGATTTTTACCAATGGTGTGAAACGTTCGCGAATGCGCTCAATCTCTTCATTGTATTCGGCATCGTTGTATTCAATAAATTCAAACTTTTTTTTGTCGATATAATTGCCGGGATTTATTCTCACTTTCTCTACAATTCTTGCTGCAATCTCTGCAGCATTGGGAGTGAAGTGAATGTCCGCAACTAGCGGCGTAGCATAACCGCGTTTGCGCAGTTCATTTTTTATGTTCAGTAAATTTTCTGCTTCTTTTTTACTTGGTGCTGTAATGCGCACCAATTCTGCGCCGGCTTCAATGCACCGGATAGATTGTTCAACAGTAGCGATAGTGTCCATCGTATCCGTTGTAGTCATCGTTTGCACACGGATGGGATGAAAGTTGCCTAGCAACAAATCGCCAATTTTTACTTCTAAAGTTTTTAATCTTTTATATTCGGTAAGTGACTCACAGTATAATTGCATGCTTTTCAAATAAACTGCAAAGTTAATGGTGAATAGTGAATGGTCAATTGTGAAAAATGAACAGCTCTTGATTCGATATAATTACCAGTCTTTATCAGGTTGAGAGAGAGATTTCATTTTGTTCTGGTTCATTTTGTCCTGAACATCTTTTTCTTTTTGCTGCAATGCTTTCAGCAATTGCTCAACTTGTTGCTTGGTGAGCTTGCTTTTCTGTGGCTGAGGCGGTTGTTGCTGCTGATTTTGGTCTTGCTTCTGTTGGTCTTTGTTTTCTTGTTTCTTGTCCTGCTTTTTCTTATCGTCTTTATTTTGTTGTTGCTGCTGTTGTTTTTGTTTCAATTCTCGCAATGCTTTAGTAAGATTATCTCTTGCTTCTTCATCGCTTGGATCTAATTTCAAAGCATCTTTCCATGCAGCAATACTTTCTTCTAATTTTTGTTGTTTGATAGATGCAACGCCTTTATTATAATAGCTTTTTTCTTTCACCGTATTATCATTCGTTTTTGATATCACTTCATCATAAGATTTTGAAGCATCATCAAAACTGTTTTTCCTGAACTGTGCATTGCCTAAGTTGTAATTAGCAGAAGGATTATCCGGTGATTGTTTTAACGCCTGCTGATATTGCTTTTGCGATTCATCAAATTTTTGTTCTTTGTATAAACGATTGCCTTTTTTGATAGCAATATTTTCCTTTTGTGCATTTGATAAAAGAAAAGAAGCCAGACAAATTAATATGGTGATAATGTTCTTCAAGCGATATTCATTTTTCTTTCCGGTAAAATAAACTCAATGATCAGCAAAAGCAAGGCTGCTGCCAGAAACCACTGAAAAAAACTTTCATAGGTAACATATTGCGTGTCTGCCAAAGATTTTTTTTCAATGCTATCCAATTGCTGCGTCAACGTAATCAATGCATCATCCATATTATCGAGCCTTATATAAATGCCATTTGTCAAATCAGATAAATGATGCAGTTCCTGTTCATTCAATTTAGAAATCACAGTTTGTCCGTCTGCATCTTTTTTTATTTGTTTGGTCACAGGATCGGTGATAGTAGTGCCATCAGGTGAACCAATGCCAACTGTATTTATCATCACGCCATTTTTTGCAAGTGCCTGTGCAGTTTTTTCTGCATCGGGATCGTGATCTTCTCCATCTGAAATCAGAATGATGGATTTATATTTTTGTTCTTTGCTATTAAATGCGTGATTTGCCATTTCAAGTGCTTCGGCAATCACTGTGCCCTGGGTAGGCACAGCATTTGGGCTTGCATCCTGAATATACATTTTCGCTGCGCTGTGATCAGTTGTCAATGGCATTTGCATATATGGGCGGCCTGCAAAAAGCACGAGCCCAACCCGATCATTTTCCAATTTGTTCATCAATAATGTGAGCAGTTGTTTTGCGCGTTCCAGCCTGCTTGGTTTAATATCTTCCGCCAGCATGCTTTTGCTCACATCAAGAACAACCATAACGTCTACGCCTTTGCGATGAATATTTTCAGTGTTGCCTTGTTTTTGAAAATTCATCGCACCAAGAACAATCGCAATGAGCGCAACCGAAGCGATGATAAACTTCAAAAGGAATTTGAATGGGGAATAATTTCTGGTAATGAATTTTACCAGTCGCTCGTCACCGATTTTTTTTGCTGTGCTTTTTTTCCATTGAAGAAGAAAGACAAAAAGCATCACCAAAAAAGGAATGGCTGTTAAGCACCACCAGTAGTTAATATTTTCGAAACGAGTCAAGAATTTATTTGTTTATGATAAGCCGACTTTTGCAATTTAGCGAACTATAGATTGCAATAAATAAGCCAAAGTAAAATTTAAGATTTTAGATGTAAGATGTTATAAACTTCCGAAGTCTCCAAGACTTCGGAAGTTTGGCTAGCCTCATTTCTGATTCCTTATTTCTTTCCTTGAAAAAACCCCATCTGTGATAAAATTTTTTTGAGGATATCTAATCTTACGTTTTTCATATCAATAGCATGATCCGCTGATTCAATATTCAGTACAAAAAAATAGGGATGTTTGTTTTCCTCGATCCAGCCAACAATCCAGCCAAGTTCATTCCCATTTTCATTATTCCCCCAACCGGTTTTGTAACTGAGCTTATAATTCGCATTGTCTTCACGCAGCATCACTTTATGAACTATTTCCTGAGTGCGGTCATAAAAAGGCAGTTGGTTGAAATATAATTTTTTGACCAGCCCAAGCTGCTCATCAGCAGTAATTTTTAAATGATTGTTAAGCCAGAAAGAATCAATCGGCCCGCTGATATTTTTATTTCCGTAACCGAGCGAATCAATCCATTTTTTCATCGTGTCTTTCCCAATCCTTCTTGCGACTTCCTGATAATAAGGGACAGCAGAAACTTTGAAAGCTTCTTCCATTGTCAGGTCTTTATTCCAGTCGGGGTTTCCTCGTTTTACACTATCCCATTTGATCACCATTTCTTCATCTTTGATGACTCCGGTTTGAATTCCAATCAAAGAATTTACAATTTTGAAAGTAGATGCGGGAGTATAGGAGCTGTCGCGAAATCTTTTAAGATTATAAATGGTGAAATGTCCCCGTCCGTTATCAAACATGCCAAAGCTGCCGGTCACATTTGCGGAATCAAAATATTTTTTCAGGCTATTATCTTCAGTAACATTATTGGGTGAGCAGGCAAAAAAGACACAAGGCACAAGAAACAAGAACAACAAGTTTCGCATCATAAAAATTTTCGCAAAGATAAAGCAGTAATAAATGAAGGTTATTTTATTTCATGATTATCGAAGAACCGCCAGAGTCGGGCAATGGCAGAAAATTAATTTTTTGTTCTTCACAAAATTGCTCAACGGCTTTTCTTGAGCCTTTATAATTATCGTTATTAAAGTCGTGAATGAATATATAGCCGCCCTGTACAAGTTTTGGATAAAAAAAATTCAAACCGCTATAAATCGGCTCATATAAATCTGCATCGAGGCTGACAAAAACGAATTCGTCATTCACTTCCTTTGCAGATTCCGGGAAAAAACCTTTTACCGGAACGCATTTTTCGGGGAATGGCATGAGTTTTAAAACTGCTTCGATAGAAGTATCTGAAAAATCCTGTTCGCCGGTAGAAAATTGCTTTTGAGTTTCACTGGAAACATCTCTGTTGTCGAAACCTTCGAAAGTATCGAAAAGGTATAGTAACCTTTCGGAAAAATATTGATTGATATATCTTGCAAACTTCCCTTTATAAACGCCTAATTCTGCAATGTTTCCTTTTAATTTTTTTTTGCTGATTTCGTAGCTCACCAGTTCCAATGTAGAGAGGCGCACATAATCAAAATAGTTTTTATCTATTTCTCTTTTGCGATTAAGATAGCTTAAAGAATTGCCAATAAAAATATTCCTTTTTTTCAGGTTCTTCCCTAAAACAAAATTTATTCCTTTGGCCAAAACTTCTATCATATTTTAGTTTTGTGCAAATGTAGATAATGAATCAATCAATATTAAAATTCAGTTTGGATAATAAAAAACCCTGCAAAATTTGCAGGGCTTCTTAAATTGGTTCTAATTTTGAATTTTAATAAATCAACCTATTTGATTGTCTCAGATACTTGCTTTTTAAAATATTAAGGTAGCCTATTTGTTCATTGGTGATTGCTTTGTTGTATATCCTTATTTCGTCGATCACTCCATGAAAATAATAAGGGAACAAGGGGTTTTCATGCTTGCCAATCAGAAGATCGTATGTGTTAGGTGTGAATGTAATCGAATGCTGATTAGGGAGTGAGTATGCCAGCGCACCATTCACGTAAAATTTTGCAGTAGCGCCATCATAAGTATATGCGAGTGTATACCATTGATCTTTTTGCACTAACACGCTATCAATTGATGAGTTGCCTGCCGCTCCTGCGCTATAGCCTTGTGGCACATCATCTCCAAAGCTTCCACCGAAAATTTCTTTTGTAGAATCAATGGTTGCGGCGCATGCTGTGCCATCACCATTATAAATCGGAAAAAAGCTAAGTTGATAGAGTCCTTGGATCCCATAAGGCCAGCCTTTTGAAAAAATCTGATTGCCGTGGCATTGGCCTTGAAAAAAACTGTTGACTTTCACAATTGCATACAGTGTTATATTATTTGGATTGATACTGGCGCTATTTGGCACTCGCATGTAAGTGCTGTCTCCGCTAAAAAGATAAGCGTTATTAGCATTGCCAAAACGGTCAGATGTTAATGCTGCATTGCTAAAAATAATATCATTGCCATGTCCGCTGCTGTCTTTCAAACTGCCATTATTAAAGTTATAATATGCAACCAGCCCATCTGACAAATTACCAAGGGTATCCGTTACGGTTACAGTATCCCTAACTGTTATAGTGTCTCTGATTGTGATAGTTGTTGTGTCGTGGACTGTATCAGTTTTTGTGCAGCTTGTAAAGGAGGTGCTCAAAAAGGCAAAGAACAAAAAAGCAGATAGAGCACAAAATAAAAGTTTGAAAAGTTTCATAAAAACGATTTAATTGTTAAAAAAGCTTAAAATTAGCAAAAAAATGAAACCCCGCGAAGAATCGCAGGGTTTTATATTGCTTATACCATTAAAGATTTATAACTGCGCCGCATTTCTGCGGTTCATTAATATTTTATTGATCCAATTCCTGTAAGAGCTTGATCCTGTTGCCATCCATAACGCCAATATGCAACCGTAGCTCCCTCCACGTTCGACCCATTCAAATAATTCCCAGTGTGGATAAAACAATTCGCTGAATACTTTCCAGGCAAACAATATAAAAAGCATTGGGCGTGCAGGACGGATTAGCACTGCAAATGCGGCAGCTATTTCCAATATTCCTACGGTGATGGCAACATTATGAGGATTTGAAAAACCGATGGATGTGTATTGTTGGATAATACTTTTTTTCTCGATCACATTCAGCCATCCATGCCCTGCAATCAATAAAAAAACGATGACTTGCAAAGACAGAACAACCTGCCTTAATGTTTTATCGTTGACGTGGTTCACCGGATTGATTTTTGAAAAAATGTTTTTATTGAATCCGCCAGTCAACAACAACAAAACAAATGGCGCTCCGAAATTTCCTGCACGCTCAATGAATTCTGCAAAAGGCTCGCCTGATAATGGGCGAAATGATGCTGTGACAATTCCCCACACAACAAGCCAAAGTGCAACTGCTCTAATGGGATATGCAAGCATAATAATTCCAAACAAAATATCTATAGATCCTACAATCGGCATCATTTTATATGACAGATCATGGCTGATTCCGACCACAGCAAAATAATTGCACCAAATAGGCTTGGTGATAATACCAAATGCCCCATGCCCGATAAAGCACATAGCCACTGCAATGCGCAGCACCTGATATATTTTTTGTTCAATTGTGTTATGCGCCATAATTTTAATAATTGAAATTTTAAAAAAGCAACCCCGCGAAGAATCGAAGGGTTTTTTGCTTATTGCTTAAACCAAAAAAAACTATTATTGATCAGCGCCGTCTGTGGTTGCCCTCAGCACGGCGTAATTACCTACGTTTTGTCCGACAGTAAGACCAACAGAACAGTCACTCGGATAATGAATCCCTCCAATCACTCTCGATAATGAAGCTTCCTGAGCCATTGCAGTATATTTATTTGCATTGGCAGGAATAATATGTGCAAGCACTACTGCTGCAGCCCCGCTAAAAGTGGAATGCCCGGAAATATAAGCAGGGAAGTTTGGTATCCCTGTCAGAGTTTTGATATTAGCATTCATTTGTGTGGGGCGTGGGTTGAAATAAAAATATTTGGTGTTCCAGCAAACAATACCGGCATCCATCAATGCCATATTTAGAAGCGCCATGTTGCGTGCCCATCTCACTTCGCTATAGTTTTGCAAAACAAAATCTTCTGCTGCAATAGCATCCCAGTGGCCGGGAGGGGCATAAGTACCAGCACCATCCGCCCAAAATTGCACAGTTGCAATCTGGCTGCGGCTCGGGCTCTTGATATAATTATAAACCTCTTCCGTTTCTTTTTTCATGTCATCGCTGCTTGTTGAAGGAGGAGGCCCGGGGCGCAATGCAACAACTGTGTTTGTATCAAATAAAAATGGCAGCACTTTTCCAAACAAAGGCAGCATCGGCGGGCGGGCGGGAGTTTCCAAACTATACCAAGGAGTTTCTCCAGTGGCCTGAGTTTGAGTAACGAGACCAGCCCAGATTGTTGGTGTGCCAACCGCTGCACCAGCTTTATCAGCGCGGCCTCTTGCAATAAATTGTTGTGCAATGAGCCTGCCTAATGCTTCCCCTGCTGTCACATCGCTGCGTGTTGCAGCTCCTGACTGAATTGTAGCCAGCTCCTGCTCTTGTGCTCTTTGTTGTATGTTCGCAATTTCATCAGGGAACAATAGTTTCATCATTTCTGCAGTGACACCAGCCATCACTGCGGCCTCAGAAGGATAAGACGGCAGATCCGATTTTGGAACCAATGCATTCACTGAAGAATCTACTTTATAAGGAGCCGGGCGATTGTATTTTGTTTTATAATACCAGCATGCAACCAATGCATCATATTGTGCAGCGCTGATATATGCATAAGCTCTTGCTGAATAAGGAGGATTAGCAAAAGGGAAAAACGGATAGGCGAAAGGGTTAGTAGAGCTTGGGATGGGATAAGAAGTATCTGAATTCTGATAAGGAGGCAGGTTATATTTTGCAACAAGGCCGCGCATGATTTCATTCCATCTCATCACGCCGCCTGCAGCCCAATAATTTATTTTTGCGTGATCTTCATCACTGAGGTTATGTTGGTACCCTTTTATCTCATTCAGGTCTGCAATATATGCTGTTGAATTAGTTGCAGCAGGTGTGGCTACCGCAAAAGTATCTGGCCTTGAAAGCAAAACTGTTTTCCATCCGCCTGCATTTAAGTCATTGTTGGTAGGATTGAGTGCCGGAAGATCCGCAGTCCTGTCGTGTATGCTTTTATTGCATGATGCAACAACAATTGATGCTATTATTATCGTAAAAAAGAAGGATTGTTTTTGCATATTAATTAGTTTTTGAGCTGTTATGACGGATTTTTTCTTTTTGTGAAACATAAAATGCATAGAAAGCACCAACATTGAAAGTTGTTGACTGTCCTACATTTCTCCCATTCACTACATAATCTACACCTGCAACAACAGCAAGATGTGTATCAAATGGCATTGTATATTTTGCATGTGCACCAATGCTTGTGCTGTTCATGCGATTGCTGGGAAAAGGCATATCATTTCTTCTGATATCGAATCCTCCTAATGTTGTCATGTTATCAACCATTGCTTCCGCAATGAGAAATTTTTTATAAATGCCAATGCTTCCGTTGAACGTAAACACATCGGGCATCTGCACTTTATTTGTATAATGTATTTCTGTTGTGTAGTAAGATGACTGATCTATTTTTGTATTACTTCGCCATACATAAGAACCGGAGGCCCTTGCGAAAAATATCCCCGTTTTATAATAAAGCATTAACCTGCCAATTAAATTGGTTGTGCCGAGGCCGATAGACATTGGTAAAAAACTTGTATTGTAATTATTCGTAGGTGTGCTAAAGCCACCAATAGCAAATACTGAAAATTTTCCACTTCCCAGGTCGAATGTGATTGGCTTCCATTTTACAAATAAGCTCAGGTCCTGAAATCCTTTTAATCCATGCAATGTCCCGGCAGACGCATGTGTCCATACATACGGCGCACCAACCATAACATTTAGTTTGTCGGTAATTCCATAATTGCTCATGAGCATTACTGATTTTGTAGATACAGTTCCCATATTCAGGTTGTTTCTTTTCAATTTTCCTTCCCAATAGTTGGCCCATTGAGAATGCATGTAAGTTGCTCCTGTGCACGACTGTGTCTTGTTCATCATGATGGCGTCATTGTCGGTCTGCGCCTGCACATTGCCGCATGCCATCAGAACAATTAAAGCAATCAGCTTAGACGGAATTAATTTCAAATTCATCGCAGTTGTAGTTTTCGGTTTTTAGAAATTGATAAAAATATTTTTATAATGGTTTATGATTTTTTCATTTTTAATCTTTTAATAATAAGATCACCTAAATCTGTTCCCATTTTGTTGCTGATCACACAGCTGTAATGATAATGGATGCCTCCGTAGAAGCGTGAATTCAAGGTTTCCACCGCAGCTTGCCTGAATGAAGTGAATGAACGGCTGTTAATCCCGAAATCAAGTTCTGTTGTGTCATTATAAGAAAAATTATCTCCGAAATCGCTTGTCAATGCTTCTGCGGCAGAAGCAGAAATAGTGCAATGCCCGCAGGTATATTCCGGGAATGGAGGTGTTTGTAAATGAGGCCTCCAGTTCGCATCGAAATATTTGTTGATGGCGGTTTCAGGCCTTAGCGTGTTGTAAGTATATTTTATGTTCCAGCATTGAATAAATGCATCAAATAATGCGATGGCTGTTTTTGCGTATGCTGCAACTGTTTTAGGAAAATCGGCACCGGATTTTTTTGCTGCGATCCCAACGATGCCCATCCAATGCCCCGGAGGCGAGAATTTTTTTGTCGCGAACATCAGGTGGCCTGATACATTTAGCTTGAATGGGTTGTCATCCCAGAAATCGGCGATCCATGCCTGTTCTTTTGTGAGGCTGTCAACAATGTTCTGGCTTAGTTTAACTTCTTTATAATAATCGCTGTTTTTATCAGTGACATTGAATTTATAAGGCGGTATCGGCATAAACTGCTGTGGGCTGTCAATCACCATGCTTCGTATTTCTCTCCAATGAGGCTCCATCGCAGGAGAATAAGCAGGCGGTGTTGGCACCCATCTGCCGGGAGAATCATTGACTGTGTATTGTGATGCGCCACGGGTTTGAAGATAATTGTCCTTCTTGCTCCATTTCATGATCACTGAAGAAACAGTATCGGCAAATGCTACTGAATTATTAAATACATCAGATGGCATTCCGTGATCGGTAGCAAGTTGTTTAAGGCTGTCAACATAATCCTTCATGCTTCCTTCCGGAAAAGTGACGGCTTCGCCTAATTTGCAATAAGCAAGCAATGCACTGAATTCGTAATTTATTTTTTCTCCTGCATTTGGTTTTGGAACAGCATCTAATCCATGCAATTGGCCGGCAAGTGAATTGTATTGCTCAGGATAACCGGCAGCGATCACCTCGTATCCCGCCACTGCTGCATACAAATAATTTCGTGAGGCAACAATCGGCCCGAAATTATTTCCCATCACCACGTTATTCAATTCATATACGGTCTTGCAATAAATGTTAGGGTCTTTAAAGACCTGATCGTAATCTTTTTTGGTGTTGCATGCGCAGAAACTCGTTGCAACCAAAGCAATGGCAATAAGCTTTTTCATAAATTAATTTGTAAATAGAAGTGATTGTATAAAACATCAATCATGCGAATGAATGATGGCATGATTCATTTCTTTGCTGAAATGAAGATTTTCTAAAAGAAGATATCAGCAAATTTCGGGAGGCTGTTCTGCTGTGGGAGAATAGCAGGAAGCAATAGATGCTGTAAATTCAAATGAATTTTTCTGCGAAAGATCACAGGAAAAATTATGCACGCTGAAAGATTCGTTCAACGTATAATTATCAACAGAGAAATTTTTGGAGGTAGAATGAGAATCAGATTTTTTGTTCTGGCCTGTATGCTGCAAATCATTCACTAATTTAAAAAATTCATCTTTTGCAGATTGAAAGTTCATGGCGGTTTGATTAGGGATGCAAAGCATCTCAACAGAATCATTGTAAATACGGCGTTTCACAAATTTATATTGAACGCCTTTGATTTCAACCTGGCCATCAACTCTCTCAAACTTTTCAGATGTATTGTAATAAGATAAGTGCGTTACCGGGATTTTGATAGAAATAAGCTGTGCGTCATCGTAATCTTCGGTGTCCAATTTAGATTCCAGTTGACTGTTCGCTCTTTCTTCCATATAAGATGAAAAAAACCGATAGCCAACAAAGTTGAACAGCAGTATAGTTAGTAATAGTATGGACGCAATCCTTTTCAAGAATTTGCAAATTAGTAAATATTATTTAACTACATAATTTTTCTTGTCGGTGCCAATTCCGGTCAGTTCTATGCTTTTCCAGTTGCCAGGCAGCTTGGATTTAATCTGGATAATTCCTTTCGGAGTAATTTCTAATCCCCCAAAACCCATCAGCATGCTTTGTAGTATACCGCCTGCGCCTGTGGCAAAATATGGATTCGTGCCACCCTTTGTTTCGGCAATCACCCGGAAAGGCGGGTTGAGATTTGGCTCGTAAGCATCTTTAAAAAAATGATATGCTTTTTCTCCATTGCCAAGCCGTGCATATAATAAAGCAAACACAGCTTGTGTCATTGCAGGCGTTCCTTCATTCGGCACACGCGTTTCATAATATTCAAGATCTTTTTTTATCTGCACAGCATCTGTAATTTCTTTTAGAGGATAAGCAAGAAGATTTACATCAGCCTGTTTGATCCCTTCGCCATGATAAGCAGCATGTTCTTTTGTAACTCCGTTATCTAATTTTAAGATGGGAATATTGTTTGCTACGTTCATCCAATCTGCATTTGATGCAATGCCCAGAATTTTTGCTGCTTCCGTAGCATTTTGAAGATTTGCTTTTGCTGCTGCATTGGTGAATGCATTATTATCTACATTCTCTGCCCACTCGTCTGCTGCAACTACATTTTTGATATCATAATGCCCTGTTCCATTTCTTTCCACTCTTGATGCCCAGAAATCTGCAGTGGCCGAAAGGATTGGCCACCCTTTTTCGCGAAGCCAGTTTTTATCCTGCGTAACACAATAGTAGCTCCATGCAGCAAGTGCCACATCAGCAGTGATGTGATGTTCAAATGGCCCGCTCAATGCCCACACCGGAGTTTCTTCCACGCCAGTGCCTGCGCTTTCCCATGGATACATAGCGCCTTTGTAGCCATTTGCAAATGCATTTTTTTTCGCAGCATCCAGCCTTTCATAACGGTAATCAATAACCGATTTTGCAAGTTCAGGATGAAGTACCAAAAGCG
>Ga0070734_10000872_pt1 | contig 51549 bp, 50 predicted proteins | sample Coa_R1_8_FD_66444 | JGI IMG/M metagenome (GOLD analysis project Ga0070734, IMG submission 66444) | Surface soil microbial communities from Centralia Pennsylvania, which are recovering from an underground coalmine fire - Coalmine... | ecosystem: Environmental > Terrestrial > Soil > Unclassified ...
TCCGCCACCCCAGCCCCATCCACCGCCCCAGCCTCCGCGCCATCCGCCCCAACCACCCCGCCCTGCACCAAAGCCGGGGCGCCAGGGCGCGCCGCCATGCCATCCGCCATTCACTCCTCCAAAGTTGTTTCGAGCGCCAAAATTACCTGCTCGCGAAACCGCTCCCGAGGTTGCGGTTCGTGGAGCGAACGAATGCCAGTTTCCATCCCGCATTGCCGGACGGAAATTCGCGCTGTGGCCCGACCAGCCTCGTGATCCTCCAAAACCACGCCCCGCTGCCGCACCCCCCCGCATACCACCATAACCGCCGCGTCTGCTGAATCCGGGTCCGCCGCGATACATGCTCGCCCGGCCCCCGTATCCACCCCGGTAGCCACCATAGCCGCCACGGTAGCCGCCGTAATTGCCTCCCCGGAATCCGCCATAGCTGCCACCGCCGCGGTAGCCCCCGTACCCGCCACCATGAAATCCGCCGCCGGAGAACCCACCGCCGTGGAAGCCTCCACCTAACCCTCCCCCACCGTGGAAACCGCCCCCGCCTCCGTGGAAGCCACCGCCTCCCCCTCCGTGGCCACCGCCGCGTTGTGCGGCGGCAGGCAAAGGAAGGGCAATGAGAACGAGAGAACTGATTCCAACCAAGAAGGCGTTCGAGAGGGTGGACGTATTCATAGGAAGCCTCCTCCACCAAAAGGCGCGTCCCGGGCGGAGAGCCATGCTACAAACATTCTACTTCTTTGGAACCCAGTCGCCTCTCAAGAGTTGTCTGAGCCAAAGCCTTGATCGAAAAGAGGAACGCCGCGGAAACCTACTTCCGCGCTCCATCCGCGATTGCGGGCAGCTCAAGACGCTCCCGGACCAGCGTCTCGACCTCTCCCCACAGTTGCGGATCGCACTCACTCTGCATGTGCGAAGGCGTAATGTAGCGGTCGAACCAGGAAGCTCCCTCGCATTTCACTGGAGCCGTCCGGTAATCGAATCGATAGTTGCCGAGGATCTCCGTTTTCGACGGATCGGCCGCGAAAATTTCTTGAAGTCCGTGAATGAGACCGTGCGGCTGATAAAAATTTACCGCCGCGGCCACATTGTCGGGGATCACTCGATCCTCCTGCCAGGGTTTGGCAATGCTATCGACCTGCACGGTCAACAAAACCGGAATGCCAATGCGGTCGAGCTCACGGGCCAACAGCACCGCTGCCGACGCTCCCCAGCTTTGCCCAAAGAGAATGATGCGCGCCTGCTGTTTCTCTTGATCGTTCAGCCCGCCATCATGGTCGCGATCCAGCAGTCGCAGAATAGTCTTGTACGCTGTTCTCCGATGCCGGTTCTCGAACACTTGCACGTAAGCATCGTTGGGGAAAGAGCGATGGATTCGCTCCGCGAATAGAACCGGGCCGTGATGAGGATTGTTGTGGCGCACGAAGCCGCCGACGAATCCGACAACGATGTACGACGGAGTATTACGGGAGTGGCCGAGGGCGCCAGGATCAACTGCCAGAGCGGGCAAGCTGATAGCCACTACTGCCATAATTACGCGAACAGCGCGGAATCGTAACCGAGAAAGCACGCGAATCTTTTTTTCTAGGATGACTCCGGTAGGTGAGAAGTTGCGCCGAAATGTACCCGCAGAAATGAGATGTTTCCCGCGCTTCTCAGCGAAAGGGATGCCACGTCCAGCAAGGCATCTGGAGCCATTTTCCGGCATCAGTCTACACCCGACTCTCCGGGCCCGCGTCAGATTATTTTTTCCGACGCGGGACAGTTGAGCCTTTCGGCCCGGAGACGAATGGATTTCCCCCGAGAAGGTAGCGGAGATTGCGATCCGACGCTTTGGTAATGCCGATTCGTGCCGTCAGCCGGACTCCTCGCGCGCGGAAACCATCATCGCCAATCCAAAGGCTGCTCTTGCTCGATGTCAGGTCACACCCGTTATCCCGGCCGCGAGTGATGCTGAACGCTTCGGCCAAACGGCCTGGACCACTGGTCAGAAGGCGAAGATCGCTCGGTTTTTGAAAATCGATTCCACGCGCACGCGCCATCTCTTCAATGCCAGTCAGCGGTTCCAGCGCACGGAACAGGACGCCGCCCGCCCGCCCATCCGGCTCGCAGGAAACGTTCAGGCAATAATGATTGCCATAAATGAAATACACGTAGGCATAGCCCGGCGGTCCGAATAGCACAGCGTTGCGCAGAGTGCGTCCAGCAAAAGTATGCGCTGCCGCATCGTTTTCTCCGAGATAGGCTTCTACCTCGACAATGCGGCCGGTCAGCATCGCGTCACCATCCCGGCGCACCAGCACTTTTCCCAGCAATTCTCGCGCAACGCGGCGCGTGTCTCGATTGAAGAACGCTCGGCTGATTGGACGGATCACAAGGCTCTCACCAGGGAGTCACAGAGGCACGGAAGATCAACCCGATGTTCGTTTTCTCGGGGTCTCCGTGCCTCTGCGGCGGATGAAACAGCTGTTCGCGCGTCAGGCCACGCCCTTGGCTGATGTCTTCAGGAATTCCAGCACTTCTTCGGCATGTCCCTCGGGATTCACCTTCTCGAAGATACGTTCGATTTTTCCCTCTGGGCCGATGATGAAGGTCGTCCGAGCCACTCCCATGACCTTCTTGCCGTACATGTTCTTCTCTTTCAAGACGTCGTAAGCCTTGGCCACTTTTTTGTCCGCGTCGGCCAGCAAGGAAAATGGAAGATCGAACTTTTCTGAAAACTTCTTCTCTGCCGCCACTGTGTCGGGAGACACTCCAAGCAGCACCGCCCCGGCTTTCTGAATCTTACTGTATTGGGCGCGGAACCCGCGCGCTTCTACCGTTCAACCCGGTGTGTCGGCGCGAGGAAAGAAGTACAGAATCACAGTTTTCCCGCGCAAGCTTTTCAAGGAGACTTCGTTTCCATTCTCGTCCGGCAAATTGAACTCGGGCGCTTTATCATGGATATTCATGGCAATCCCTCGCGGAAGATCGAACTTGAATGCTGTAATGCCGGCTAGAACCCCAAGCCGACCAATTGGCTACAAAATTCTACACCGCCGCATTTTTTGGCGCGGATTGCTGGCCTCGACTCTTCTGGCAGGCTGCTTATTGGGGAGCGGCACGCTCTCCGCCCAGGACGAACTTCCTCAAATCAATCCGGGCGAGCACAAATTTCCCACCAAGAAAGACACTGGGCCACGCGCCGTGGGGCTGCTTCAATTGGGCGCGAATGGCAAAGCATCGCTCGTACCCATCGCGATCATGGTCGACGGCAAGTTTTGGGACGCAAGTGCGTACAAGGCCGACCCGGTTCCAATGGCCCTCGAGTCGGGCAATGTTTATGAGGTCGAACAGACCGGAAGCTCCCAAGGCCTGTTCACCGTCAACGCTGCGCTGCATAGCAACGCCGTGAATTCCCCTACACCCTGGATCGCGACCGGATCGTGGGTTCCTGCGGGAACGGAAAAGAAAAGCACGTCCCCCAAAGCAGAATCGACTCCAGTGGGAATCGACACAATCGATGCCCCTCCACGCCTGACGAGAAATCCCGCTCCCGCGAACAATTCACCAGCGCCCGCCGGCGCCGCCCCGGATTCAAAATCAGGTTCCGGGGATGAACCCCCGCGTCTGACAAAGCCTGCAAGTCCTCCGCCTTCATCGACGCCGACGAACTCACAAGGAGATTCCAAGGGAAATTCAGGATCGGCTCCATCCACTCCAACGGGCACGAATCCATCGACACCGAGCCAATCTGGTTCGAAGTCGTCATCAGGCACACAGGCAAAAAAAACCGATCAGCCGCCGATTCCAACTTCCGACAGCGATACTCCTGAAGCCAACCGCCCCAGGCTCCGCCGAGGCAAGCCAGCAGAATCGTTCGCCGACGACGACATTCCCGGCTATAGCAAGCCTGGAACGTCGTCTTCCGCTGCAAAGGTAAACTCCCCCACTCCGGCTGCAAACAACCCGCCGGCACAACTGATCCCAGCGATCTCCGATGCGAAGGGTCCCGAGCCGCGCTCCTTTGCGTTCGAATGGCTCAAGGACGAAGAAGCCCAGCGCCGGCAGCAAATGCTCGATTTCTCCAAGCAGCAGTTTCAAATCTACATGAAGGCGCAAGCTAGAGCGACGACCACGGCGACCGCTCAGTCTCACCATCCAGCGGCGCATGCGGCTGCCAAAAAGCTGCCTGATCCCGTTTTTGAAAACGTGAAATTCTCCGCTTACGATTTGTGGGTGACCAATCAACCCATTCTGATTCTGAGCGCGGACGCTCACCTGTCCTCTGGATGGGCGCCGGAAGGAACGCCCAGTGACGTGCAGTATTCCGTCACGGTGGTTGCTTATCCCGATATCTACAATAATCTGCACAAGCTTTATGCCGGCGTCACGGACAAATATCATCTCGACATCACACCGCGCCTCGAACTCGTCGACGCGGTTGATGCCGACGGCGACGGCCGCGGCGAACTCCTTTTCCGCGAAATCTCCGACGCCGGTACCGGATGGCTCATCTACCGCGCCACCGCCGACTCGCTCTGGAAGATGTACGACAGCCTGAACCCGGAGTAACCTCCTCGGCTGGGATGGGCCCATCCAACACAACTTCTGATTCGGGGCAAGGCGAGGAATCGTTCCAGAGTTACTGAAGCAGAATGGATCGGGGGGAATTCTCCGTTACAATCCTCTCTGGAGAATTCGTCGTTTTGCGCCTGAGCCGCCGAAAATTGCTTCACTCCGCGCTGAGTGCCGGCGCGCTCGCTGCCCTGCCCGCGGGATTATTTTCCGCCTGCAGTATCTCTTCGAAAGCGGGCACAGGTTCGCCTCCGCATTCCGTGCCGTTGCAGCTTGATTCCACGAGCGAATTTTCTTTCCCCAAAGGATTTTTCTGGGGAACGGCAACTGCCTCCTACCAAATCGAAGGTGCGTGGAAAGAAGACGGCAAGGGCGAATCCATCTGGGACCGCTTCACGCATACGCCCGGCAAAATCAAGAACGGCGATACAGGCGATGTTGCGTGCAATTCCTATGATCTCTGGCGCGACGATCTCGCCCTGATGCGGGCCATGAACCTGAACAGCTACCGATTCTCGATCTCCTGGCCGCGCATTCAGCCGAACGGATCGGGTGCAGTCAACGCCAAGGGCATGGATTATTACAGCCGCCTGGTCGACGCGCTACTGGCAGCGCACATTCGCCCGTTTATCACTGTTTACCACTGGGATCTGCCGCAGGCGCTCGAAGATGCCGGCGGCTGGCCGAACCGCGACATGGCCGCCCGTTTCGCCGACTACGTGCAAGTGGTTGCTCGCTACCTCGGAGATCGCGTTTCCGACTGGATGCTTTTCAACGAGCCCGACGCCTTCGTCGACCTGGGATATCTGGAAGGCACGCACGCGCCCGGCCGCAAGAGCCTGCTCGATTTCCTGCGTGCGACGCATGTCGTCAACCTCGCGCAAGGCCAAGGATTCCGTGCTCTAAAGGCGGTTCGTCCGCAAGCCCGGGTAGGCACTGCCTTCAGCATGTCTCCCTGCGAGCCTGCCACCGATTCCGAAGAAGATAAACTCGCCGCGGACCGAGCCCATGCCATGCTCAACATCTGGTTTCTCGAGCCTTCGTTGCGCGGACGTTATCCGGAAGCGCTCACTTTCCTCCCTGAAACCGCGATGGGCGTCCAACCCGGCGATATGGAACGAATCCGCGCTCCGCTCGACTTCATCGGCATGAACCTCTACACCCGGACGGTCGTCTCGGCTCCGAGTGCCATCGAGCGCGCAGCCCACGCGCAAGAATGGTTATTCCCTGTGAAAATGACCGGCGGCCAAGTCGGTCCAAAAACAGATTTCGGATGGGAAATCTGGCCCAAGGCCATCTACGACATGGCCACGCGAATTAGCCGCGACTACAACCGCCCCGTTATCGAGATTACCGAGAGCGGTTGTGCCTACAACGACGCTCCGGACCAGACGGGCCAAATCCACGACTCACGCCGCATCTCCTATCATCGCGAGTACCTCTCCGCCCTGGCTCGCGCGATCAACGAAGGCGCTGACGTGCGCAGCTACCACGCCTGGAGCCTGATGGACAATTTCGAATGGGCCGAGGGATTCAGCCAGCGTTTCGGCTTGAGTTATGTCGATTTCAAAACTCGGAAGAGAACCATCAAAGATTCAGGGAAGTGGTATGCGAAAGTAGCGGCCGAAAACGGTGTGCACCCGGCCTGATGGTGTGGATTGTATTTCTGTCGGACTAGATCTTTGATCTGGTCAGGCCGCCTGACGGCAGCTGCGTTTGAAGGCGGGCTACTTTCCCTGCATCACCAATTCACCATTCTCGACTTTCACGCCGCCGACATTATCTGGAAGCTTCAGCCGATCCCGCTGCTCGGCCAGCTTTTTCTGCAGCGCCGGGTTCACTAGCGACACCGGAACGTTCAGATCTCCAACTTTGAACTCAGTGGGATCGAATGTGGCATATCCATCCTTCTCGCCAATGTGCCCCGAGACCGTGATCCACACATCCTTTCCAGCAACTTGCGTCAGAAACTGTCCATGCACCAGGTCGCCATCAAAAGTGACCTGCTGATCTTTGATCGTCGGGGCTGCGGTGCCGATGTCCGAGTCTGGAGTCAGACCAGAAGCCGTTCCCAACGACTCTGCCAGGGCGGCGCTGATCTCCTCGGAATTAATGTGGACTTCGGGCTTCGACGCGCTCGCAGAAGACGGACTCGCCGAAGGCGAATTTGACATCTGCGTGCTCTCGGAACCGGTGCCTTGAGAAAGTCCGTCGCTGGGAGCCTGCCGTGTCGCTTCCTCGAATTGAGCCATCTTCTGATCGAAAGATTTCGCATGCTCCGCGACCGCAGCCGGAGGCTGCGGCTGTGCCACCGGTGCAGGCCTCTTCAGAACAAGCACGATCGCCACCAAAGACGCAATCAAGGTGGCAATGCTAATGATTCGATCAACCTTAAACTTCATCGCAGCTCTCCTGGCACCGAGTAGGGAAATCCATTTCAATGCTAGCCGCTGGCGGAAAGAAAATCAGATGACGGAAGTCACAGGGGAATAAAGACCGAAGAACAAATTACTCCAGCTTCTTGGTCAATAACTCATTCACCAGTTGCGGGCTGGCTTGGCCTTTGGATGCCTTCATGACCTGCCCCACGAAGAATCCCAGCATCGTCTTCTTGCCGCCTCGGTACTGTTCAACCTGCTTGGGATTGGCTGCGAGCACTTCATCTAGGATCTTCTCCAACGCCGACGTATCGGTCGACTGTTGCGGCCGCCCTTCTTCGTCGTAAATGATCGGGAAATCCTTCCCGCGTTCGAAGCTCAAATCATACAAATCCTTCAGCATCTTGCCCGAAATCGCGCCCGACTCCACCAGATCCGCCGAAGCCGCCACGCCCCGCATCGAGATGGGAGACTGCTCGATCCCAATTCCCTTGGCTTTCAAACGGCCCATCAACTCGCTCTGCACGAGATTCGCTACGCGCTTGGGATTCTGCGCTGCCCGCGCCGCCTCCTCAAACTGATCGGCCAGCGACTTTGAGAACGTCAGCACCTGCGCATCGTAGTCGGTGATTCCGTAGTCCTTCACCATGCGCGTCCGGCGCGCCTCCGGCAATTCCGGCAACTGGCGGGCGATTTCCGCTCTCCACTTTTCATCCACCACCAGCGGAAGCAAATCCGGCTCGGGGAAATACCGATAATCGTGCGCCTGCTCCTTCGACCGCATGCCATACGTCTTGCCTTCGTTGGCGTTGTACAGCCGCGTCTCCTGCGCGATCTTTCCGCCCGACTCGATCACATCGATCTGCCGCCCGATCTCATACTCCAGTGCCTCGCGAATGAAGCGGAATGAATTCACGTTCTTGATTTCCGTCTTTGTCCCTAACTCTTTCTGCCCGCGCGGCCGCACGCTCACATTGGCATCGGCGCGCAGCGATCCCTCTTCCATGTTGCAGTCGCTAACCCCGGTATAAAGGATGATCTCTTTGAGCCGCGTGAGATATTCGTACGCTTCATCAGGCGAAGACAGATCTGGCTCGCTCACAATCTCGATCAGCGGCACGCCGGTGCGGTTCAGATCGATCGCAGTCTTCTCGTCCGAGTCCGGAAAGCCTTCATGCAGGCTCTTACCGGCATCTTCTTCGACGTGGACGCGCGTGATCCCAATCTTCTTCTTACCTATATTGCTCGGCACTTCGATATGACCAAACTCGGCAAGCGGCTTGTCGTATTGGGAGATCTGATATCCCTTGGGCAGGTCAGGGTAAAAGTAGTTCTTGCGGGCGAAAATCGAAGTCTCGTTGATGCGGCAGTTCAAGGCCATCGCGGCCAGCGTCGCAAACTCCACCGCCTTCTTGTTCAGCACAGGCAAGGCTCCGGGCATCCCCAGGCAGACAGGGCACACGTTGGTGTTCGGGGGAGCGCCGAACCGGGTAGAGCAGGAGCAGAAAATCTTCGTCTCAGTCAGCAGCTGCACATGGACTTCGAGCCCGATCACAGTCTCGAATTTCGCATGCGTGGCAATCGACGTTTCCGCGCGGGTAACCATAGAAGAGGAATTATAAAAGCTCGTAGGCTTCGCGAAGAGTCCCGGGAGTCGAAAGGACGCCACTCTTTAGACGATGCCGAGAAACAAGCCTGGTTCAACTCGCCGCCTCTTATTGCGGGCAATATAATTTCCAAATAGTTGGGCAAGGCACGGCTTCAGCCGTGCCCGGCCAGAGCCGGTTCAAGTCCGGCTTAGCCGCTGAGGGCCAGCCTCCGATTCGAGCTGAACATTCTTGAAACAGCCAGTAGACATAGAAGCAAGTTCATCGCTTCCTGGTGGCGCTCAGGTATTTCTGCATCGGAATTTCGAAGTAGAGCAGTTCATTGCCTTTCGCATCGGCAACGCCGGTGATATCCAAATTGGCCTCGGCCAGCGGCGCCGAAATCCCACCCACATCGAAAAACAAGAATCCCGACTGCGTCGAGTGCGGCTCGACCGCCCGCGCCTCGAACTGCGACATTTCGATCTCATCCTGTTCCTTCTGGCTCATCGTTCCCTTCACGCTTTTGCGTGGAATCGGAATCGGGCTCGGCCGCGTTTGGGCCTGCGGATTGGTCATGCGCCGATACAGATCCTCAGTCGATAGCGGAGTAAGCTTGGAATGATTTCGCGTGATCAGGGTGATCTCTACATTCGCCATCGAAACGGGCTGGTCTCCATCGTTGGTCACGACAAAGAAAACCGGCAAAAAGCCGTGCTCGGCGAAGTTGATGGAAAAGAGTTTGGCTTTCTCCGGATTGTCATAAGGATCGGCGGCCATGGCGAGCTTGTCCTCGGGATGATCGTCGTGCGCCGGATACGTCCGGGCGGGTTGGGCTACCGGCTTCATAAAGTTCTTTGCCAGGAGCGGCAGCGACAGCAACGTACAAATTGCTCCGACGACCAAACGCCCTTTCCACGATTTCGGCATGCGTCGATTATAGAAGCGCGAACGCCTCTTATGTCCCACAGGTTAGAATGACTCCAGTTTGAGCTATTTTTTCTACAGTTTGCTGCTCGCCGTGGCGATGCTGCTGAGTGCTCCCTACTGGATTTACCAGATGCTGCAGCACGGCAAGTACCGCAGCGGATTTCGCGAGCGCATGGGAAAGGTGCCGCCGCGGCTGCGCCAGTTTTCCTCCCGCCGGGTGATCTGGGTCCACGCCGTGTCCGTCGGAGAAGTTCTGGCAGTGGGGCAACTGATCGAGCAGATGCGGCGAACGTTTCCGGATCACGTCGTGCTGGTGACCACTACCACGGACACGGGACAGGATCTCGCCCGCAAACGTTTCGCCGCAGACAGCGTTTTCTACTTCCCTCTGGATTTCGCCTTCGCGATCCGCCCCTATCTGCGCGTGCTGCGCCCGGAACTCGTGGTTCTCGCCGAAACCGAATTCTGGCCCAACTTCCTGCTTCTCGCTCACGCTTCCGGCGCGCGCATCGCGGTCGTGAATGCACGCATCTCTGACCGGTCATTACCGCGTTACCGGCGGTTTCGCTGGGCGCTGCAAAGTATTTTGTCGCAGTTGGACCTCTTTCTCGCCCAGACGGAACAGGATGCGGAACGATTGCGCTCCATCGGAGCTCCGGCCGAACGCGTCATGGTTTCCGGCAACCTGAAATTCGACATCGCTCCTGCATCGCCCCCACCCATCGTCGATGCGCTCCGACAATCTCTCGTGGCCGAAAAAACTGGCCCGGTTCTGGTTTGCGGTAGTACGGTCGACGACGAAGAACCCATCCTTCTCAAAGCTTTTCAAAACCTGCGCGTCGGGCATCCGCGCGCCTTAATGATCCTCGCTCCACGCCATCCCGAGCGCTTTGATGATGTCGCCATCCTGTTGCGGCAACTTGAGCTTCCCTTTGCCCGCCGATCGCGATGGCGTGGTGAGTCGCTCGCCGGAGGCATTTTGCTGCTCGATTCCATGGGCGAATTGTCAGCCCTCTACGCGCTCGCGGACGTCGCATTCGTGGGCGGCAGCCTTGTCCCTCGGGGCGGTCACAACATCATCGAACCGGCCCAACATGGCGTCCCCATCGTGGTGGGCAACCACACGGAAAACTTCCGCGATATCATCGCCCTGTTCCAAAGCCGCGATGCCCTGCGGATCGTCGGCGTGGCGGAACTGCCGCTACTTTTTATGGAACTGCTATCGAATGAGCCGGAACGCCGTGCGTTGGGACGCCGCGCACAAGAAACAATGCGGTCCCAGACCGGCGCCACCGCGAGAAGCCTAGAAGCACTCCAACGTTTGCTCGCGGAAAAACCCAACGCGCAGCCCGTTTCCGCCCACGCTGCGCACACCGATTGAATCCTCTTTCTTCCATCTACGGGACCGTGGTCGCAGCCCGCAACCTGCTTTACGACCGGCGCGTCTTCCGATCGCGGCGGCTCCAAGGCCCAGTCGTCAGCATTGGAAACCTTTCTACCGGCGGATCCGGCAAAACCCCTTTCGTCATCCTTCTCGGAGAGCTGCTGAAAAAACGCGGCATTCCGTTCGACGTCCTCTCCCGAGGCTACGGTCGCACGTCCCGTGGCGTTCTGCTCGTCGATCCCGGCGGACTGCCGCCGCGATTCGGCGACGAACCGTTGTTGATTGCCCGCAAACTCCAGGTCCCGGTCATTGTTGGCGAAGATCGATTTGAAGCCGGACGTTTCGCAGAATCCAAGCTCGGCCCGCAACTGCACCTGCTGGATGACGGCTTTCAACACCGTGCCCTGCACCGGGATTTCGATATCGTGCTCCTCACGCCGCAGGACGTGACCGATCGCCTGCTTCCCGCAGGCCGACTCCGCGAGCCGCGGTCAGCTTTGCGCCGCACCGATGCCGTTGTGCTCACCAGCGGCGCCTCGCCCGAGGCTTTTCCGATATCCGGCAAGCGCATTTGGCGCGTGCGTCGGGGCATCCTGCCGCAAAACGTCCCCGATCGCCCCGTCGTCTTTTGTGGGATCGCCCGGCCGCAGAATTTCGTTCTGCAGTTGCGCACGGCAAGCATTGAACCCGCCGCCGAAGCCTTCTATCGCGATCATCACGCGTACACGGAAAACGACGTTCGCGAACTCCTGGCCTTGAAGCAGCAGAGTGATGCCGGCGGCTTCGTTACAACCGAAAAAGACGCCGTCAACCTCGGCCCTTTTCTGTCGGCGGTACAGCCGTTATCCGTCGTGCCCGTCAAGATGGAGTTGGCCGATGCAGCTAACGCTCTGGATACCATGCTGCGTACGATTGCAGAACGAAGGCGTACCTCGTGAGAAAATCGGCTGGAGTTCGATGACCAAGCATCCCAAAGAAGGCGAACGTCTAAAGAAAATCGTCGACACCTTTCCCAAGCTCACCATTACGGTGTTGGGCGATCTCGTCGCCGACGAATTCGTTTTCGGAGAAATCTCCCGCGTCTCACGCGAGGCCCCGGTTCTGATCCTCAAGCACCGCGAGCGCACGGTCGTACCCGGCGGCGGAGCCAATGCCGCCAATAACCTTGCCGATCTCGGAATTAACGTGCTCCCCGTCGGGGTGGTTGGCGACGACGAACCCGGCCGCCTGCTCATGAAGTATTTTCGCCACAAGCACATTCCGGTGAGTGGCGTGCTCAAAGACAAGGGCTACACAACCGTCACGAAAACCCGCATTCTCGCTGGAATGACGCATACCGCGCGCCAGCAGGTCGTACGTGTGGATCGTGAGCCCGTGGAGCCGCCCAACCCGCATCTCACACGGGAACTTTATCTCGCGGCGCGCAATTATGCCCATGCCTCCGATGCGCTGCTCGTCTCCGATTACGGCTATGGCTCTGCGACTCCTGCGATCGTCGACACGTTGCGGCAGAAAGGCAAAGTCAGTACCGTTCCGATCATTCTAGATTCGCGTTACCGCATGCTGGAATATTCCGGCATTACCGCCGCAACCCCCAATGAACCCGAAGTCGAGCAAGCACTTGGCCTTCGCATCGGCCAGGACTGGAACCGGGTGATCGATGCCGGCGAGCAGTTGATCCGCCGCATGAAACTGCAATCCCTCGTGGTCACCCGCGGCCGCGACGGCATGGTCGCGTTCAATCACAAGCACAAGCCCGTCGATATTCCTATCTACGGCTCCGATCAGGTAACCGATGTTACGGGCGCAGGTGACACCGTCATTGCCGCTTTTACGGCAGCGCTTGCCGCCGGGGCGACGACGGAAGAGGCGGCGCAAATCGCGAATTACGCGGGAGGGATTGTGGTGATGAAGCGCGGCACAGCGACCGTCTCTCGCAAGGAACTCTTGCACGCGCTCGAAACTTCGCCTCCGGTTACCAGGCCGCATTGAATACACAAAGCAAAATTCTCAGCCGCGATGCACTGCGCCACCAAGTCGAACAGTGGCGCAAGTCCGGCGATCTGATCATCCTCACCAACGGCGCCTTCGATCTGTTGCATGTCGGCCACGTCCGCTATCTGGGCGCAGCCAAGGCCTTGGGCGGAAAACTGGTGGTCGCGATCAACTCGGATGCGTCTGTGCGCGCGCTGAAAGGCGAAGCCCGCCCCGTCATGCCCGAGAACGAGCGAGCGGAAATCGTTGCGGCACTCGCCGCGGTGGATGCCGTCGTGATTTTCTCCGAGACCGACGTGCGCGCGATCATCCGCGAGATCCATCCCGACATCCAGGCCAAGGGAACCGACTACACCACCGACTCAGTCCCGGAACGCGAGGCTATTCTCGAATACGGCGGCCGTGTCGAAATTGTCGGCGACCCCAAGAATCATTCCACCAGCGCGATCATTCGCTCCGGCGCAACGAGGTCGTCGTGATCGACAACGCTCCAACGTCCCCGGAGATCGAACGAATCCTGATCGTGCGCCTAAGCGCCATGGGGGACGTTATCCACACGATTCCCGCGGTAGAAGCCTTGCGCAACGCGTTCCCGCAGGCCACCGTGGGATGGCTCATCGAAGAGCGCTGGTCCGACCTGCTGTGCGCGCCGGGGGCTCCGCGGCGCGGGCCACGCTCCGAACAGCGACCGCTGGTCGATTGGGTGCATACCGTCAAGCTGCGCGAATGGAAAAACTCTCTCTTGACACTCCCGACTATTCAGCAAATTGCGCGAGTATGGAACGATGTCCGCGAAACGCGCTATGACATAGCCGTGGACCTGCAGGGCGCAATGCGTTCGGCGATTCTTGCCCGATGGTCCGGCGCTTCAACTGTCTGGGGCGCAGCGCAGCCGCGGGAATCACCCGCCAGCATGTGGTACACGCACCCGGTAATCACGCGTGGCGCGCACGTCGTAGAGCAGAACATTTCGATCGCTGAGGCCATTGCTCAACGGCGAACACGAACGCCACCGATAGAACTGCCCCGCGATCCGCACTCGGAGGCTCGAGTCCAGTCTTCCCTCGCCGAAGCGCGAATTCGTGATTTCGCTATCCTGAATCCCGGTGCGGGATGGGGGGCAAAGCGCTGGCCCCCGGAACGCTACGGAGCTGTAGCTAGCGCGCTTCATGATTTTGGCATTTGCTCGGTCGTCAACTACGGTCCGGGCGAGGAGGAATTAGCGCATGCAACCGAGCGAGCAAGCGCGGGAGCGGCTGTGCCGCTGAAATCTTCGATCTCGGAGCTGGTCGCGCTTACGCGTCGGGCGAGGCTTTTCATTGGTGGCGACACCGGGCCGATGCACCTTGCAGCTGGATTGCGAGTTCCTGTCGTGGCCATTTTCGGGCCAACCGACCCGGCGCGTAACGGGCCTTACGCAACGCGCAGCATCGTTCTCCGCAGTTCGACGAGTTTGACCTCCCACTCGCGACGCTCCCAGCCTGAAGAAGGATTACTGGAGATCACCGCCGACGCTGTCGCGCAGGCGGCGCGAGAACTCCTGGCTGATTCTACGGAGAGTTTGCATGCCTGAATGGACGCGCATAGCCCGGCGCATTCGCGTGCCTCTCGGGTTCGCTTTCGCGGTCCTTTTCCTCTGGCTCGCGCGGCCGACGTGGAAATCAATCGCAATCGGGGGGTTCGTCATCGCGCCGGGACTGCTGGTTCGTGCCCTCGCCTCAGGCCACGTGCGCAAGAATGAAGCGCTGGCCACTACCGGCCCGTATGCCTACACACGCAACCCGCTGTATGTTGGTTCGCTGCTGATGGGCATCGGCTTCGCAATCGCCGCCCGCAGTTGGTGGATCGGTCTTGCGCTCGTCGTGATGTTCTTTGCAATCTACCTGCCCGTAATCGAAGGGGAAGAAAAATATCTGGGTGGCCAGTTCCCGGAATTCGATGAGTACTCCAAGAATGTGCCGAGGCTTTTGCCCCGACTCATCCCACACTCGAAGGCTGGGACCAGCTCCAGTAAGTTCTGTTTCGATCTCTATCGAAAGCACCGCGAATACAATGCGCTTATCGGGGTGCTCCTCCTGCTCGCCGCATTAGTGGGCAAGATGCAGCTGTTCAACCGCTAACAAGAGGATTAGACATATACCTGTGCATTGTCATTCCGAGTGTAGCGAGGACTCGCTACGTATGGCAGCACGTGCTGGGTGAGGATGCTTCGACTCCGAACAAGTTCGCTTCGCGAACTCGTTCTCCACTCAGCATGGCATCTCAAAGCAGCTGGAATCTACTTCTTCGCCACCAACTCCCGCGCCCGTGTCAATTCCGGACGAGTCGAGTTCCCGCCTTCGCAAGTCTTCAATAGCAAGCCGTAATACTCCTGCGCGTCGCTTTGCTTGCCCGATTCTTCCGCAGATCGAGCCGCGCCCGACAGACCATTAAACCGGTTGGGGCTGAATTTCAAATCCTTCTGATATTCCACCAGCGCTTTCTGCGGGCGCTTGGCTTCGAGCAGCATTTCGCCCATCATCTCTCGCGTGGGGATCCCCTGCGGTTCATTACCCAGAGCCTCCTCTTTCTCGGCCAGCGGGCGCAGGGTCACGACCGCATCGTCCACCTTGCCCTCAGAAAAATCCAGCCAGGCTTGAGCTTGTTTCAGATCGCTCTCGGTCGCCTCGGAGAAGAAAGGCTTCTTCTCTGCGACGAACTGGTCATGAATCTTCTGAATTGCCGCCACGTCCTTGCGAACGTCGTCAGTCTGATGCAGGTGAGCCGCCCCGATTGCCTTGGCCCAGTACGTAAAGGAATTTTGCGCTGTGCCGGGTATATCCACCGACGGAAGCGCCGCCGCGGTCGCCCAATCCCGCATTTCCAGCGGATACAACGCGGCAAACTGGGCCTCCGAAGCCAGATGCGGGTCGAAGCCCACCCCATACATATCGTGCATTTCAGGCATGGCTTTCACTTCGTCCATCAGCATGCGAGCTTTGTCTTCCTGTCCACTCTGCATGTAGGCGTAGAAAAGGAAATCCATGGCATGAAACTGATGGCCTTCGCCTCCCATGTGCATGGCGGCTTCCTTCCGCGTTGCCGCTATCGAAGCCAGATTCGACCGAATGTCATCTTGCCACAGACCGACCCGCGCGAAGATATGCGACGGCATATGCAGGGCGTGCGGCGCCGCAGGCGCGATCTGCGCGTAGCGCCGCGCCGCCGGAATGCCCAGCTGAGCAAGCTGCGGCTTGTCGTAACTATGGATCAGGTAGTGCGCAACGCCGGGATGATCCGGCTCAATCGCGAACAGCTTCTCCAGAATTCCCGCCGCCTGCTTGCGGTTGGCGAAGGTCGAGTCTTCATGAGGCTCGGAGGCGAGGAGTGACAAGGCATAGAACGCCGCCGCTTCATGATCGTCGCGATAGCTCTCGTATACCTTCTTCATCGCCTCTGAATATGCTTTGGCGCGGGCATCATGATCGAGTTTGTCAGAGTGGCTGTAGAATGCCGCGATCGCATCCAGAAAGCCTCGCTCGCGCGGCGTGGCGTTCTTAGCCAGCTTCTGCCCAGCCTGCACTTCGTCGAGACCCCGTGCGATCACCTTCGCGTCCGGCTCATTCCACAGCTGATGCCAGAGGCTCATGGCAACTCCCCAATGCGCCATCGCGCAATGCGGGTCATCCTTGGCAATCTCCACAAATTCCTTTTCCGCCTCTTCGTACCAGAACGAATGCAGCATCGCGACCCCACGCCCAAACGCCAGCTGCACCGACGCGCACGAAACTGGAAAGTGCACCGTCCCCAGCTGCGTCTCATTCAGTTCGTCGTGATGGTGAGGACTTTTTTTGTCGTCCGCATTCTGGGCAAAAGTGAAGGTCGTCAATGCACACAAACAGCAGAGGAGTACAAACCAGGCTAGCTTTTTCATAAGAACCCCACTGAACGCGAGTCTATTTCGGTGGGGAATGCCGGGTCAACCGCATGCCAGGCTTTCCGGCATTACTGAAGCTGACCAGTTTCCTTACTTCCCGGCCAGCTCTTTCTTTACGGCATCGCTGACCATCTTCCCATCCACGCGCATGCCTGCGCCCTGAAAGCGGGCCATGGCGGCCTTCATCACCGCTCCCATGTCTTTCATTGTGGGCGAGACCATTTCGGCGATAACGGCTCTTACTCCCGCCACGACTTCGGGTTCGCCGGCCGCTTTTGGCATGTAAGACTCGATCACGGCGATCTCAGCCGTTTCTTTGTCGGCCATCTCCTGGCGTCCGCCCTTGAGGAATTGCTCGATGGCCTCCTTGCGCTGCTTGATCAGCGTGGCCAGAACAGCCTGCGATTCTTTTTCGTCGAGCGGCGCCATCTTTTCGACTTTCTTGTTCTGCAGCGCGGATTTCACCATGCGGAGCGTGGAGAGGCGAGCCTCCTCCTTCGCCTTCATGGCGGTAACAATATCTTGTTGAATCTGATCCACAAGAGCCATGTCGCGATTATAACTGTGCGATCCGCTCCTCACCACGGAAACACCAAGGACCGGAGGACACCAGGGAGAAATCTCCTCCGCGTCTCGGCACCTCCGTGGCAATTCGACTCCTCCACTCGGCGAAGCCTTCCGGTAAACTAATCAGCTACTTCATTCTCCAGGGACCCCGCTATGTTGCATAAGAATCGTCTTTTTACTCCTGGCCCGACGCCGCTGCTTCCGGCCGCTCAGACTGCCATGGCCGCGTTTACCGCACACCATCGGACGGCCGATTTCCGCGCCCTGTTTCAACGGGTGCTCGCCGACATGAAGGAATTTGTCGGCACAAAGAACGACGTTCTTGTGCTGGCCTCCTCCGGCACCGGCGCCATGGAGGCCTCGGTCTCGAATCTGACGTCTCCCGGCGACAAAGTACTGGTCCTGACCGCCGGAAAATTCGGCGAGCGCTGGAGCGGCTTGGCAAAAGCCTTCGGCTGCAACGTCGACGTGCTCAACGCGCCCTATGGCGAAACGTTCGAGCTCGAAGACATCCGCCGCAAAATCACTCCGGAAATTCGCGCGGTATTCGTTCAAGCAACCGAAAGTTCTACCGGAGCGCGCCACGACGTTCAAAGCATCGCTCGTGTTGTCCGAGCGCAGGGCGATGACACGCTGCTCGTGGTCGACGCCATCACTGGCCTTGGTACTACGCACCTCGATGTGGACGGCTGGGGAATTGACGTCATCATCGGTGGATCGCAGAAGGCGCTGATGATGCCTCCCGGCCTGGCGTATTGCGCGGTAAGCGAGCGCGCGTGGAAGCGCATGGACTCCACCACTTCCCCGCGCTTCTACTTCGATCTACGCAAAGAACGCAAGTCCGCCGCAAAAGGCGAAACGGCCTACACTCCGGCTACGTCTCTGTTCGCGGCGCTCGGCGCGGCTTTGGACTTCGTCCGCGGCATGGGTGCGGGTAATCTCGCGAAAGGCCGGGAAGCGCTGGTCGATAATGCCGAACTCTGCGCTGCGATGACCCGCGCCGGAGCAAAAGCGTTGGATCTAAAGCTCTACGCGACTTCTCCCGCCGCAGCGCTAACAGCCATCACGGCCCCCGACGGGATCGACTCCGGCAAGATCGTGAAGCAATTCCGCGAGCAGTTCGATGCCGTCGTGGCCAACGGTCAGGGCGAGATGAAAGGCAAGCTGTTCCGAATCGCCCACATCGGCTACTACGACTATCTCGACACCATCGGCATTCTTGGCGCGCTCGAGCATGTGTTGGCGCGCGTCACTGATCAAGGCGTCGAGTATGGTACGGCCGTGCGCGCGGCGCAGCAAGTCTACGCACGCGCGCTGGGGGAGAACAGACAACTGGTCAACGCGTGAGCAGCGCCACGATCCACTCAGTTGATGGTGAAGGTCACCGCCGACGAGGTTTCCGCAAGCGTGCCCCCGCCTCCGTAAGGGCCGGTTCCCGTGATCGCTGGATTGGTGACGGTCACTCTCACACTGCCCGAAGTCGAGATCGCGGAAGCGGGCACGTTGAGCATCAACTGTTTCGCCGTCACGAAGGTTGTGCCGCTCATGGCGCTGCCGTTCCAGTTCACAACGGCATTGCTGGCGAAATTGCTGCCGTTGACGGTCATGGTAAAGGCCGCGCCGCCGGCGGTTGCCGAATTCGGATTCAGTTGAGAAATGGCTGGCATGGATCCAGCAACAGCGGGGGCAGGCTTGGAACTGTATCCGCAAGCGAAAGTCAGCGCGGTCAAGCTCAATACGGCTGCACGTTTCAGCATTGTGATTCTGGTCATCGTTTCCTCCTCATCAGGTCGACGATGATGTGACTGTAGCGGCGGGGATCGCGCGACGGTGTCAGGACGCTGTCAATTACAAGTCAATTGTTTGTTAAGGGCCGGGTTACTACCGTATCCGGGCAGAGTTGGGGAAAACTTTCGTGAAGATCATCGTGGCGGAAAAAATTTCGGCCGCAGCCGTGGCCCAACTGCAGGAACCCGGATGGACCGTGCTCACTGCGGATCAGCTGGATGGCAAACTCGCCGAGCACCTTCAATCCGCCGACGCGCTCATCGTGCGCTCGGCAGTACAAGCCGATGCCACTCTTCTCGCCCATGCTGAGAGGTTGCGCGTCATCGGACGCGCCGGTGTCGGCGTCGACAATATCGATTTGGAGGCTGCCACCCGCCAGGGCATCGCGGTCATGAACACGCCCGGCGCCAACGCCGTGGCTGTCGCCGAGCATACCATCGGCATGATGCTAGCCATGGCGCGCCACCTGTGCCGCGCCGATGCCCTCATGCACGCCGGCCGATGGGAAAAGAAATCTCTGCAAGGCACCGAACTCCGCTCCAAAACTCTGGGAATCGTCGGCCTCGGCCGCATCGGCATGGAGGTCGCCCGCCGCGCCCGCGCCTTCGGTATGGATCTCATCGCCCACGATCCATTCGTCTCAGTGACGGTAGCCAAGGAGCAGGGCATTCGCCTGGCCGCTCTCGACGAGTTATATGCCGCTGCGGATTACATCACGCTTCACGTCGGATTGACTCCGCAAACCGCAGGCATGATCAACGCCGCCTCCATCGCAAAAATGAAAAGAGGTGTCCGCCTGGTGAACTGCGCTCGCGGGGAACTGGTCAATGAAGCCGATCTGGCCGACGCCTTGAAGCAAGGTCATGTAGCCTCGGCGGCGATCGATGTCTTCGCCGAAGAGCCTCCGAAGCATTCGCCCCTGCTCACCCTGGAAAATGTCGTCCTCACCCCGCATGTGGGCGGATCAACTCACGAGGCACAGGAAGCAGTCGGCGTCCAGATCGCCCAGCAGGTGAAGGAATACCTGAAGCATGGCGTGATTCAGAACGCCGTCAACGTACCCTCGGTTTCCGCCGAAGAATACGCTGAGATGCAGCCCTACATCGTCCTGGCGGAACGGCTGGGGGCGTTTCTGGCGCAGGTGTCCGATGGCAGCATCGAGGAGCTCGCCATCCGCTACAGCGGCCACATCGCCGAGTGGAAAACGGAGTTGATCCGCAATGCGGTCATCAAGGGCATCCTGAACCAGGCACTGGAGGAGAAAGCAAACCTGGTGAATGCCGCCTCGATCGCCAACGCCCGCGGCCTGCGCGTGCAGGAATCCCACAAGCCAAAAACCTCCACCGGCGGTGCAGGCAGCGTGCTCTCAATTTATCTGAAGAGTTCGCGGGAAGAGCACATGGTGAAGGGCGCAGTCTTGCATGAGCATCTGCCTCGCCTCCTCCACGTCGATGGGATTGATGTGGAAGCTCCGCTCGAACGAAACCTGATCTACATGCGCAATCGCGACGTGCCGGGCGTGATCGGAAAAGTAGGAACCATCCTCGGCGAAGAATCTATCAACATCGCCGATTTCTCACTAGGCCGCAGGAGTGGCGAAACACAACCCGCGCAGCCACGAGAGGCTATCGCCGTCGTTCACGTCGACGGCGTCATCACGGAAACCGTGCTCCTGAAATTGAAAGGAATCGAGGCCGTGCAGGTAGCGAAAGCCGTGAAGCTATTCTGAAGCAGTCCACTTGTGATGCTGAGCGGACACAAGATTACTGAGCAAACTCGTTTCGCACTCCAAGCATCCTTACCCAAACAGACCGCTGGGCTAGGGTTTCGTCACTTCGCTCGGAATGACAAGCTTGAGATTTTCGCAGTGCTGTGCTTCGGGAAAGTAAATGTGCTCGGGTCGAATGGAGTCGTTATTCTCGACCAGGATGGAGGCACGTTCGATTACATGCTGCAATTCCCGCACATTGCCCGACCAGGAATGGCTCTGAAGCACGCGGGCAGCCTCCGGACTGAGCTGCGGCGTTCGCATCTCCATAGCTGCAGACATGCAGGCCAGGAAGTGCTCCGCTAAGGGAAGAATGTCCTCCTGGCGCGCGGCCAAGGGAGGCAGTTCGATCGGGAAGGTGGATAAGCGGTAGTAAAGATCCTGGCGGAATTGCCCTCGCATGGCCCGAGCGGCCAGATCCACATTGCTTGCCGCGATGACGCGCACATCCACACGCATGCTCTCCGACGTGCCTAGCCGCTGAATTTCCTTTTGTTCCAGAAAACGCAAGAGCTTGCCCTGCATGCCGAGAGGAAGTTCGCTGATCTCGTCCAGGAACAGCGTACCCCCGTGCGCGGCTGGAATCCGCCCCACTTGCGCCTGTACCGCCCCGGTAAACGCACCCCGGGCATAGCCGAACAGTTCCGATTCCAGAAGCGTTTCCGGGATCGCGGCGCAATTCACGATGACCAGCGGCTTGGCTGAGCGCGGGCTTAACATATGCAGCGCGCGCGCAACGAGTTCCTTTCCTGTTCCGGTCGGTCCTGCGATCAGGACAGTGGTCGGACGAGGAGCAACGAGGCGCACCATCCGATAGACCTGTCGCATTGCGGTGCTCGATCCAATCATCCCCGGAAGCGGCTCGAAGCGAGCGCCATCGGCGTGAGAGTCCGATTCCGGCGCGCAGGTCATTGCCGGTTGCCGATTCGCGTTTTTTTCCCTCATCGACACCGCATCGCGCTCGGAATCGAGCACCACCACCTGAATGTCGGGGAAGCGGCGTTGGCTGATGGCGATCACTTCGCTGGCGTCGAGATCCGGCAGGCGGCGATCGACGAACAAAAGTTGCCAGCTTCCTTTTTGCAGTTTCTCTAGAGCGTCGGCACCGCCGGAAGCCTGCTGTACCGGGTGGCAACGTCCATGCAACCGATCTAGAACCTGCCGGCGAAGTACGCTGCTGGCGCTGGCAATCAAGGCTCCGCCGTTTTGCGACCAGGAATCCATGCTGGGAAATGCACTCATTTTCGGCTCTCCAATTCGGGGCTATCGGCGGTAGCGCCCGGCAGCCGCAGTCTGTAACGCTCCCGCGTGCCATCCGAATCCCGAAGCCAATCTCCCTCAATGCGTTCCACAGCCGCCTCCGCAATCAAGAATCCAAGCTCCGCTCGCGAGCAAGGCGGCGACTCTGCCCCGATGGCTTTCTCCCACGAAAGAGTGAGCAATATCTCGCTCCCCCCGTTCCGCCGCGCGTCGATTTGCACCTCCGAATCTTCGTGGCTCAGACTTAGCGTTGAATCGAGAAGACGGAACAACCATGCCGCACAAAAGCTGCGGTTCGCCCGCAACCACAGCCCGGATTCGCAGGCAGCCGAGATCTGGGTGTGCCGAGTCTCCGCCACTGGCTTCAGGTCGAAGACGGTTTCCCGAATCAGGCCTTCCAGTGCGAAGCAATCCTCGCGACGAAACTCCGTCCGCTGAATGTCCAGCAGTTCCCGCATGGCATCGACCAGAACCCGCATCCGGGCTGTAAGATCCAGTCCATCGCGCAGAACGCCGAGGTATTGATCGACCGGCCGCGGACCAGAAGTTGCCAGTTCCAGCGAACACTGCAGCCCAGTCAACGGCTGGTTGAGCGCATGCAGTAGTTGCGCGAGTGGGCTGCGGCCCTGAGGAATTTTCGGATGTGCGGCAGACGTGAATCGTGCGGACGGGCGGTTCACGCGTGAACCTCGGCTGGGGCGCTCAACTCGTATCCGATGCCGCGCGCAGTGTGGATCAGTTTCGTGGAAAAACCGTCATCCACTTTGCGCCGTAAGTAATTGATGTAGACATCCACTACATTGGTCGTGGTGTCGAAGGTGAGATTCCATACATGCTCGATGATCATGGAGCGCGTGACCCTGCGCCCGGAGTTGCGCATCAGGTACTCGAGCAGCGCGAACTCCTTGGTGGTCAGCTCAATCCTGCGGCCAGCACGTTCCACCAGATGCTCTACACGATCCAGCTTCAGGTCGCCCACCAGAAGTACGGATTCCGCCGGCAAGTGACTACGACGTACGAGGGCCCGAATTCGCGCGGAGAGCTCGCTGAAAGAAAATGGCTTGCCAAGGTAATCGTCGGCGCCAATATCCAGGCACTGAACGCGGTCTTCGACTCGCGTACGCTGCGTCAGAACCAGCACCGGCAAGCTGGGCTTCTTGAGCCTCAGTTGCCTCAGGACGGCCACTCCGTCGAGCTTTGGCAAGTTCAGATCAAGGACAACCAGATCGTAGTCCGAGTCCACCCCTGCCAGCCGCGCCCGCTCCCCGTCGGCCACAACGTCCACCGTATAGTTCTCTGACATCAGTCCCTGTCGGATGAACTTCCCCAGTGCTTCGTCATCTTCGGCAATAAGAATTCGCATAAAGTGAACCGTCCTTAATCGAACAGCCCAGTCTAGTTAGAAAGCTCTCAAGTGCAGCCGAAATAGCGCTCGCACGAAGGTACGTGTTTCCGGAAATGGGTGCTTGTTTCAGGAGGGGATTTGCGCAGGAAGGACCGCTTTGACTGCCTGAACCTCGTTGGCCAATTCCTTGGCTTAGAGGGAACCGGGATAATTTCCTGAAGAGAAGAGTGTGTGTCTGTCCTATGCGGAAGTGGACCAGAATCTATTCTTTTTTTGTGCCCGGAGGCGTCTTTCTGCTGGGTGCGGCCTTTTTCGCGCAGTCCGGCTGGTTCACGCTCGCAGTGCCGTCTCTCACATTCGTTTACTACTGCGCCCTGCTGGGAGGCATGCTGCTGGCCTGGCGCTTTCACTCGATCCGGATTTTCTGTGCGCTGCTGGTGATGTTCCTGGCCAAGCAGGGGATCGCATTTGCCGGGGTGGCCCACGCTCAGGCCGGTACGCCGGCAGTTCGGGTGCTCGGGACGGTTTCGATATTGCTGGTCGTGAATGTCGTCGCCATTGCGTTGATGACCGAGCACGCCGTCACTCTCGCAGGCCTCGCGCCGCCGGCAGTATTGCTATTTGTGGAAGCAGTGTTTGTGGCTGTGATCGGGCGCAGTGCAGAACCTGTGGCCCCGCACTTTCATCGCGTGATCTCAGTTCCAGTTCCAGCGTACGTTCTGCTGGGTTTCGGGTTGTCGGCGATCATTTTGCTATCCCACTCATTGCTTACGAGAAAACCCGCGGATATCGCCTTGTTCTGGTCTCTCGCGGGTTTTTTCCTGGCGCTTCACTTTGCCAATAACGTTCAGATCTTCGAAACCTATTCCATTGCCGTTGTTGTGATGCTGGCTTCCTCTGTGGTCGAAACCTCTTATCTGCTCGCCTATCACGATGAGCTGACCGGGTTGCCTTCGCGTCGCGCATTTAACGACGCCCTGACAAGACTGCAGCCGCCATTCTCGATTGCCGCGATCGATATCGATCACTTCAAGCGCTTCAATGACACCTACGGCCACGATGTCGGAGACCAGGTCCTGCGGTTGGTCGCATCGAAGTTGGCACGCGTGGGCGGCGGTGGCGACGCCTACCGCTGCGGAGGAGAGGAGTTCGTAATTCTCTTTCCCAGAAAAAAGCAGCAGGAAGTTGTGGATCACCTCGAACAATTACGAGCCACAGTCGAAAGCGCCGAGTTCCGCATGCGGGGAACTGATCGCCGGCAGAGTCCTCGTGGGTCTGACCGGCGCAACGGGCAAGCGCGCGGCCGCGCGAAGAAGGGGCAGATGATTCGCCGACTCGCACACGAGCCGGTGCGAGCGGCGCTTTCGGTTACGATCAGCATCGGCGTCGCCAGTTCATCCCCACAGTGCGCCCTTTCGGATGTAATCCTTAAGACCGCTGATAAAGCTCTCTACCGGGCAAAAGAAAACGGTCGCAACCGTTTGGAAACTGCGGGCAAGTTGTATGAGCGAGGCAAAGCGGCGGGAATTGCCTGAAAAGTTCTGCGGATCATCCGGAATTCGCGCGGGCCAGACCGTTCACCTAGGACGGTGGTAAACCGTCCAGCCTCGCGCGTCGCAAGCACCACGGGCCGTGCGGTGTAAGCCCGCGGAAGTGGAGAAATGGAGACTCCCGTTCGTCACCAGCACAGTTCGGTTGTCGCCCGACAATCGCGTAATTGCGAGGGGGTTGCGATCGTCCAGAGAAACCGCACATGCGATGAACGCCCGGCATCACTTCTCCCTGGGTTGACGCATTTTGCCCGACGGAAAGGCCGTCCTACGCGAGAGCTGGTTTTTGTTACGAAATCCGAACAAAAGTATGTGGGAGAAATAAAGGCTGAGGAGCCTCCAAGTTCAGGAGGCCACTTCGTGAACCATTCGTGGAGATGAGGCCGAGTTGGAACAGTCGGCTCTTTGAGACCTCAGATAGGCATCGACACTTGCGGCTGCTTTGCGCCCTTCGGATATGGCCCATACGACCAGGGACTGTCCCCGCCGCATATCGCCAGCCGCGAAAACTCCTTCGACTGAAGACATATAGTTCTGGTCGGTCGCAACGTTGCCGCGGTTGTCAAGTTGCACTCCCAGCTGATCGATCATTCCATGCTGAACCGGGCCGAGGAAGCCCATCGCGATCAGAACCAGATCCGTGTCGATGGTGAACTCGGAGCCGGGAATTGGTTCAAAGTTGGGGGGAGGGCCGACCCTTACAGCATGAAGCTGCTTCACGTTCCCGTGCTGGTCGCCAGTAAATGAAGTCGTGGCGATGCTCCAATCGCGAATGCCACCTTCTTCATGGGCTGCTTCGGTCCGCATCTGCATTGGCCAGAGGGGCCATGGGGTTTGAGGAGCGCGCTCTTCAGGAGGCTTGGGCATGATCTCGAACTGATGTACCGAGGTCGGTTTTTGCCGGTGGCACGTGCCAAGACAATCCGCGCCAGTGTCGCCGCCGCCGATGATGACCACGCGCTTTCCCGTAGCGAGAATTTCAATCGAGGAATCGATCGTATCTCCGAGGCAACGCTTATTCTGCTGCGGCAGGAATTCCATTGCCAGATGAATTCCCTTGAGTTCGCGTCCCGGGACTTTCAGATCGCGGGGACGCTCTGCGCCTCCGGCGAGCACGATCGCGTTGAATTCGCGGCGCAGATCTTCGACCGAAATGTTCTTGCCTACCTCAGCGTTGGTTAGGAATTTCACGCCTTCCGCGGACATCTGGTCGAGTCGACGATCGATGATGTATTTCTCCAGCTTGAATTGTGGGATGCCATAGCGGAGCAATCCACCAATGCGGTCAGCTTTCTCGTAAACCGTGACGGAATGCCCGGTGCGGCATAGTTGCTGTGCCGCCGCCAATCCTGCCGGTCCGGAGCCTACAATCGCGACTTTCTTTCCCGTGCGAACTTTCGGCGGCTCCGGACGAATCCAGCCTTCCAGGAATCCGCGCTCTACGATGTTCTTTTCGTTCTGCTTGATGGTCACCGCCGGTGCGTTGATTCCCAGCACGCACGAGGCCTCGCACGGAGCGGGGCAAATTCGGCCGGTGAACTCGGGGAAATTATTCGTGGCATGCAGTTGACGGATCGCCTCCTGCCACTTTCCACGGAAGACCAGGTCGTTCCAGTCGGGAATGAGATTGTTGACGGGGCACCCGGTCTGGCAGAACGGCACACCACAATCCATGCAGCGCGCCCCCTGCTTGCGCAGCTTTTCCTCGGGGAAGTCCTGGTAGATCTCGAACCAGTCGTTCACCCGCTCAGAGACCGGGCGGCGGGCCGCGAGTTCGCGTGAGTAATCGAGGAAGCCCGTGGTTTTACCCATTGACTACCTGCCGTTCCGGACTTTGCTCGGGCACTATCGTCACGGGATGATCCGGGGAAATCACCTGCCTTGGGGAATAAACCGACTCGCTGCGGCTGACGCCGAGCACGCGCTTGTACTCATGGGGGAAGACTTTGATGAATTTCGGGATTGCTTCCTGCCAGTGCGCGACAATCCACTGCGCCTGCGGACTATTCGTCAATTCCAGATGGCGAGTCAGAAGATTCCGAACTATTTTCAGGTCTTCTGACTCAAGCAGCGGCTCAAGATCGACTGAGCCAAGATTGCAGCGCTCTTCCGAGAAATCGCCCGGGTCGTCAAATACGTACGCGATCCCTCCGCTCATCCCGGCCGCGAAGTTCCGACCACACGAGCCGAGAACGAGCACCAGCCCATTCGTCATGTACTCGCAGCCATGGTCGCCCACGCCTTCAACCACTGCCGTCGCACCAGAATTGCGAACCGCAAAGCGTTCTCCGGCGACTCCATTGAAGAACGCTTCGCCGCTTGTGGCGCCGTAAAGTGCGACGTTACCGATGATGATGTTTTCTTCGGGTTTGAATCCCGAATTACGTGGCGCGCATACCACGATTTTTCCGCCCGATAGTCCCTTGCCCACGTAATCGTTGGCATCGCCTTCAAGCGTCAACGTGATTCCTTTTGCCAGAAATGCTCCCAAGCTCTGCCCGGCCGAACCGTTCAGATGAATGCGGATGGTATCGTCCGGCAGTCCAGCCGAGCCGTAGCGGCGTGCGATTTCCCCACTCAGGATCGTTCCCACCGAGCGATGCACATTGCGCACGGGTATATTGATTTCGACCGAGTTGAGGCTCAGCAAGGCGTCCAGCGAATGCTCGACGAGTTGATGATCGAGAGCCTGGTCCAGGCCGTGATTCTGTTTATGGATGCAATGACGGGCCACACGCGACGGCAGCGGCGGATTGTAGAGAATGGCCGAGTAATCCAGACCGCGGGCTTTCCAGTGATCCACTGCAGGCTCAACGTCGAGCATGTCCACACGGCCGACCATCTCGTCGACAGTGCGGAAGCCCATCTCCGCCATGTACTGCCGCACCTGCTCGGCGATAAAGAAGAAGAAATTGATGACGTGTTCGGGCTGTCCCTGGAATTGCTTACGTAAGACCGGATCCTGCGTGGCGATCCCGACCGAGCAGGTATTCAGATGGCACTTGCGCATCATCACGCAGCCCATAGCGATCAGCGGGGTGGTCGCAAACCCGAACTCTTCGGCGCCGAGCAGAGCAGCAATGGCGACGTCGCGTCCGGTCTGCAGCTTGCCGTCGGTCTGGACGCGTATACGACTACGCAGATCGTTCAGCAGCAGAACCTGCTGCGTCTCTGCTAAGCCCAATTCCCATGGAATCCCGGCATGCTTGATCGAGCTTAAGGGAGACGCGCCGGTACCGCCGCTGTCACCACTGATCAGAACCACATCGGCATGAGCCTTCGCAACTCCGGCCGCAACCGTTCCTACACCGACTTCTGCCACAAGCTTGACTGCTATCCGGGCCTGCGGATTCACGTTCTTCAGGTCATAAATCAGCTGCGCAAGGTCTTCGATCGAATAAATGTCATGATGCGGTGGAGGCGAGATCAAGCCCACGCCGGGAATCGAGTGGCGCAACCGGGCGATGACTTCATCGACCTTGTAGCCTGGCAACTGGCCGCCCTCGCCGGGCTTCGCGCCCTGAGCCATCTTGATCTGCAACTCATCCGCGTTGACAAGGTAATTCGTGGTCACACCAAACCGCGCCGAAGCCACCTGCTTTACGGCGCTGCGTCGCAAATCTCCATTCGGATCGGGCTTGAATCGTCCCTCATCTTCGCCGCCCTCGCCCGTATTCGACTTTCCGCCGATGCGGTTCATTGCAATCGCCAATGTCTCGTGGGCTTCCTTGCTGATCGACCCGAACGACATCGCCCCGGTGGTGAAGCGTTTCACGATTTCTTTCGCGGGTTCAACTTCTTCAACCGGAATGGGCTTATCGCTCTTCTTCAAACGCATCAAGCCGCGCAGCGTGCACAAATGCATGCTCTGCTGATCGATCAGTTCCGTATATTCCTGGAAAGTCTTGAAACTCTGTTGCCGCACCGCGTGTTGCAGCTTGCTGATTGTTGCGGGATTCAGCAGGTGATACTCACCTCCAACTCGCTGATGGTAGTTTCCGCCAACCAGGAGGTCGGTCTCAGATTCGCTCAACTCGCGGAAAGCGAACTCATGCTTGAACTGCGCCTCCCGCGCCAGTACGTCCAGGCCAATTCCTTCCAGCCGCGAGGTCGTGCCTGCGAAATACGAGTTGACCAATTCCTTATTCAGGCCGATGGCTTCAAACACCTGAGCTCCCTGATAGCTCTGCAAGGTTGAAATGCCCATTTTCGAGAAAGTCTTGAGCAGTCCCTTCTTTATCGCCTTCAGGAACAGCCTGGTGGCGACCTCGGGAGTGATTCCTTCGCCCAAGTCGCCGCGCCGGGCCAACTCCTCGACGCTCTCCAAAGCCAGGTACGGATTAATCGCGCTTGCACCATAGCCGCTCAAAAGAGCAAAGTGCATGACCTCGCGCGGTTCTCCGGATTCTGTGATCAAGGCCACCTGTGTTCGGGTCTCCTCGCGCACCAGCAAATTGTGCACAGCAGCCAAGGCCAGTAGACATGGAATTGGCGCGTAATCTTTATCCACACCGCGGTCGGAGAGAATCAGCAGCGAATATCCAGCTTTGACCGAGCGCGAGGCCCGTCGACACAATTCATCGAGCGCCCGACGAAGACCTTGTTCGCCTTCACTCGCGCGAAATAAAGCCGGCAAAGTCGTGGCGAGTAGATCACGATTCGAGACGCGTCGCAGCTTTTCTAACTCGCGATTCGTCAGCAGTGGATGCTCCAGCTTCAGCATGTGGCAGTGCTCAGGCGATTCCCCGAGAATGTTGCGCTCGCTGCCGATGTAGCTGATCAGCGACATCACCATTTCTTCGCGAATCGGATCGATGGGCGGGTTTGTCACTTGCGCAAACAGCTGCTTGAAGTAATTGAAGAGAGACTGCGGCTTGTCCGACAAACATGCGAGCGGCGTGTCTGTCCCCATCGATCCGACCGGCTCTTCTCCCGATGCCGCCATTGGCCCGAGAATCATCTTCAAATCTTCATCGGTATATCCGAAGGCGCGTTGCCGCCGCAGAACCGTCTCCGAATCCGGATGATGCATGCGCGAGGGTTCCGGCAACTGATCGATGGTGATGTGATTTTCCTTGAGCCACTCGCCGTAGGGCCGGCGCGCAGCCAGCGTGTGCTTGATCTCTTTATCGGAAATAATCCGGCCTTCAACCGTATCGACCAGGAACATCTTCCCGGGCTGCAGCCGTCCCTTTTGCTTTACCTGCTCAGCCGGAATGTCGAGAACGCCAGCTTCCGACGCCATCACGACCAGGCCATCATGCGTCACAACATATCGTCCGGGTCGCAGCCCGTTACGATCCAGAGTCGCGCCAATCACCCGCCCGTCGGTAAACGCAATGGCGGCTGGGCCGTCCCAAGGCTCCATCAGGCAGGCGTGATATTCGTAAAACGCGCGCTTCTCCGGGTCCATGTGCGGATGGCCCGCCCACGCCTCCGGGATCATCATTGCCATGACGTGAGGCAGGCTTCGCCCAGCCTGAAGCAAAAGCTCCACAGCATCATCGAAATTCGCCGAGTCGCTGCCATCGGGCGCGATGATGGGGAACAGCTTCTTAATATCTTCCCCGAACAGATCTGATTTCAGCAGCGACTGCCGGGCATGCATCCAGTTGACGTTGCCGCGGAGCGTGTTGATCTCGCCGTTATGGGCGATATAGCGATAGGGATGCGCTCGCTGCCAGCTGGGAAAGGTATTGGTCGAGAACCGCTGATGCACCAAACACAACGCGCTGACCGCGTCTGGATCAGAAAGCTCGCGGTAGAAATTCTCGATTTGCGGCGCCAGCAATAGGCCTTTGTAGACGATGGTTCGGCAGGAGAGCGACGGGATATAGAACATTTCGCCGTCTTCAATCCCGGATACGCGCACCTCGTTCTCGACGCGCTTCCGCACAATATAGAGCTTGCGCTCGAAGGCGTCTTCGTCCATGCCCTGAGCGCAACTCACAAAAATCTGCTGGATGTAGGGCTGCGAGGCTCGCGCAACCCGCCCAATCGCCGATGCATACACGGGCGTATCGCGCCAACCAAGGACAGACAACCCTTCTTCCCGGATGATCCGCTCCAGAATGCCCTCGCATTGCAGCCGGGGATGCTTCTCCACGGGTAAGAATGTCATCCCCACGGCGTACTTCCCCGGTTCGGGTAACGCAAAGCCCAGCTTCCCGCACTCGCGCTCGAAAAATTGGTGGGGAATTTGGATCAGGACCCCGGCGCCGTCGCCAGTCTCCGGGTCGCACCCGCAGGCGCCACGGTGCGTCAGGTTGAGAAGAACCTGGATGCCTTTTTTGATAATGTCGTGGCTTTTTTCGCCGGAAATGCTGGCTACGAACCCAATACCGCAGGCGTCATGTTCGTGCGCTGGATCGTACAATCCTTGCGCTCGGGGAAGGCCGGTTTTGAGGTTCAAAGGCATCATGCTGGACATCTCGGTCCATCAAGCTGAAAAGTTGCGAATCAGTTGTTCTTGGGCGAGTCTGGCGGGTTAGCGGTTGCATAGCCCTGCTCAGGAACATAGGTCCGTAGGATAGTTAATAGCGCCTTTGAGCCCGCTAAGTACAATCCAGAATTTCGATCCGAAGCATGAGAATTTCGGGACGCTTGGGCTTTCACCACGGAGACACAGAGGAGAAGGGAATTTTCCAAGTCCTTTCATGGTGCCAGATTGACGCTAAACGAAGTGTTCTCCCCGGGCCGGGCTCCGTGCCCAGTGATGAGGATTCCGTTATGCTTGCCACGGATGCATTCGGCTGCGGCAAACCCGGCGATCGAGTTTCGCAACGTCTCTTACAGCGTTGCCGGAACACAGGTCTTGCGTGACCTAACCCTGCAGGTGCAGGCGGGGGAGATTCTCGTCCTCCTCGGCCGCAGCGGATCGGGCAAAACCACCACGCTTAAGCTCATTAATCGGCTGCTCTCGCCGGTGTCCGGAGAAGTGTTCGTCAACGGGATTCTAAACTCCGATGCCGACATCATTCGCCTGCGCCGAGGCATCGGCTATGTCATCCAGGATGTTGGGCTGTTTCCGCACTTCACGGTTGAGCGAAACATCGGACTGGTTCCAAAGATCGAGAGCTGGCCTGCACCCCGCATTCGCGGCCGAGTCCACGAGCTCTTGCAACTCACCGGGCTCCCTCCGGAAATGGCCTCCCGCTATCCTCACCAGCTTTCCGGCGGACAACGACAGCGGGTCGGCGTCGCTCGGGCATTGGCCGTAGATCCGCCAATTCTCCTGATGGACGAACCATTCGGCGCTCTCGATCCTCTCACCCGCGATGAACTGCAGCGGGAGTTTCTCGCTCTTCAAAGCAGGCTGAACAAAACGGTGGTTTTCGTGACGCATGACTTGCGGGAGGCGTTGCGGCTCGGGTCCCGAATCGGGCTGATGGAAGCCGGACAGCTCGTCACCATTCTCCCCCCACATGAATTCCTGCGCTCACCGGATCGGTGGGCTATGGCATACGTCAAAGCGTTCGGAGATCCACTTGATTCCATTCCGCCCGAGGGTGCGCCATGAGCTTGCTTCGATTCATTCTCCAGAATCATGCTCAGTTGCTGGAACTTACCGGCGAACACTTGTGGCTGGTGGGCATTTCGACATTGTTCGCAGTGCTGATCGGTGTTCCACTCGGCATCCTTGTCGCCCATCGGCCACTCTTCAACAAGCCAGTGCTGACCAGCGCCAACATCATCCAGACCATTCCCAGCCTCGCCTTATTCGGATTTCTGCTTCCCGTGCCGTGGCTTGGCGACCGCGCCGAGCGCCTGGCGATTTTTGCCCTCACGCTATATGCCTTGCTTCCGATCATCCGCAACACCTTTACCGGAATCCGCGGTATCGATCCCGCCGTGATGGAATCTGGTCGAGCAATGGGAATGACCCAATGGCAATTGCTCTTGCAAGTTGAACTGCCGCTGGCGGCAAGCGTGATCCTCTCGGGAATTCGCACCGCGGTTGTGATTTCCGTTGGATTGGCGACCATCGCCGCAGCTATAGGCGCAGGAGGCTTGGGCGAATTTATTTTTCGCGGGCTAGCGATGGTGGATAACCGCGTGATTCTCGCCGGTGCCATACCCGCTGCGATGCTTGCGCTGCTGGCGGATTTTATCGTGGGCTGGCTGGAAAGGCATCTGCAGCCGCGATGATCCGCGACCGGCGAGTTCTCCCGTTTATCGCCTTGCTTCTGCTGAACTGCCTCTCCTGCACTCGTTCCCACTCCAACCGCATCGTCATCGGGTCCAAGAATTTCACCGAATCACTGATTCTCGCCGAACTGATGGCGCAACAAATCGAGGCGCATACCAGCCTGAAGGTCGAACGCCGCTTTTTCCTGCAGGGCACATTCATTTGCCAGCAAGCCATCCTCGCTGGCCGTATTGATATTTATCCCGAATACACCGGCACAGCTTTAACCGCGATCCTCAAACAAAGACCCACCGGCGATGTTGCCTATCCGGAAATCAGGCGCGAATATGAGCGACGCTTTGGCCTGACACTCGGTCCAATCTTTGGATTCAACGACACATTCGCCATCGAAATCCGAGGTGAAGACGCGCGTCATCTGAAACTGAAAACGATCTCGCAGGCCGTCCCTTATGCGCCGCAGTGGCGAGCTGGATTCGGGTACGAGTTCATGGAGCGTCTTGACGGGTATCGCGGACTGGCCGCCAGTTATGGCCTGCACTTTGCCGAAGCGCCACGCGTAATGGATTTGGGTCTCTTGGCCCGCGCGCTCCACGACCATCAGATCGATCTTGCTGCCGGCAATGCCACCGACGGTCTGATACGTGCCCTTAATTTATTCGTCCTGGAAGATGACCACCATTATTTTCCGCGCTATGATGCCATCCCGGTCATCCGGCAGGAAACGATCCGCGTGCATCCAGAAATTATGCGAACTTTGCAATCACTCGCCGGAACGATCAGTGATGATGAAATGCGCCAGCTGAATTACGCGGTGGATGGGCAACATCGCGACGTCACAGAGGTTGTACATGAATTCCTGCACAAAAAGGGCTTAGTCCAGTAACACCAGTTATTTGCCAGAAAAATAAATTGCGGACCTCGCCTGCGACTTTGCCGTTGGCCAGGCATCTAAGGTGAAACGCGGGGAATCCGGCTCACTCTACGGGCCGGAGGAAATCTTCGCGGTTTGGTTGTCCATCGGTTCAGAACCTTCGTTCGGTCTACCAGCTTACGGCAAGGGAGGCCTCATGCTTGCCACCGAAACCCGTTTGGCTCCTCTCGTGAAACGAATCGGCGAAGCCCGTCTATTTAGTGATGAACTCTTTGGTATCATCCGCCCCGGTGCCCTTTACCAGCGCCCCATTCCTGAGCGCCATCGCATCATCTTTTATGTCGGACATCTGGAGGCCTTCGATTGGAACCTGCTGCACGAAATCCTCGGCCTGAAGAGTTTCAATCCCGAATTCGATCGCTTGTTCGCCTTCGGTATCGATCCTGTGGGTAGCGGGTTACCCAGTGACCAGCCTGCCGACTGGCCTTCTCTTCCGATAGTACGTCATTACGTGACGCAAGTACGTACCAAGCTGGATGAGAAACTATCGAGCGAAACAACAGAAGCGGATCCATCAAGTCGGGACGGCTTTCCGTTGACAGTTCTTCTGAACGTTGCCATCGAGCACCGCCTGATGCATCTTGAGACGCTCGCTTACATGCTCCATCAACTGCCCATCGATTGTAAGATTCCCCAAACAGACCCACCCGAAGCTGCAACTCCTTCCGTTGATTCCCAAATGGTTCCGATTTCTGAAGGCGATGTAATACTCGGCCTGCCGCGACAGTCCGAGGACTTCGGTTGGGACAACGAATTCGAATCTCACTCCGTCCATGTTCCCGCATTCCAAATCGATCAGTACCAGGTCACGAATCAGCATTATTTAGAGTTCATGAAAGCAGGCGGCTACGAGGCTCGGGAGCTCTGGACCGACGAAGCCTGGAACTGGAAAAACTCTCAGGGGATTTCCCATCCAGTCTTTTGGAAAAAGTCCGGCGACAGTTGGCTCTACCGCGCGATGTTCGAGGAAGTTCCGCTACCCCTGAACTGGCCGGTATACGTCAGCCACGCCGAGGCCAGCGCTTTCGCTCAATGGGCGGGAAAATCTCTTCCCAGCGAAGCAGAATGGCAGCGCGCCGCCTATGGAACTCGTGGAGGAGAGCAACGCTACTATCCCTGGGGAACGAAAGATCCGGATTCAACTCTGGGTAACTTTGATTTCCACCGCTGGAATCCCGCATCCGTCAATGCATTTCCTCAAAGCAAGAGCGCTTTCGGAGTCGAAGGAATGTTAGGCAACGGATGGGAATGGACTTCGACTGTTTGGGCCCCATTCCCGGGTTTCCAGCCGTTTCCTTTTTACCGCGGCTATTCCGCCGATTTCTTCGACGGGAAACACTTCGTCATCAAAGGCGGTTCCTCCCGGACTGCAGCCTGCATGCTCCGGCCAACTTTTCGCAACTGGTTCCAGGGCCAATATCAATACGTATACGCCGGCTTTCGGTGCGTAAGCCGCTGATTGAGGAGTGAATCATGCTCGTCCCAGCCATCGCGACGAACACGAATTACGAGTTTGCGTCCGAAGTCCGCGCAGGCCTCAGCCGCCGCGGACAGAAAGAACTTCCCTCGAAGTATCTTTACGACGAAGTCGGTTCGGCATTGTTCGAAGTGATCAGCCATCTTCCCGAATATGGCCTCACCCGTGCCGACGAGCGTTTGTTACGCCGTTACGCCGACGAAATCGTCGACCGGGTTGCCGGGCCGGTTGCGGTTGCTGAACTTGGCAGCGGCAGCGGGAAGAAAACTCGCTGGATCCTCGAGGCGCTCAGCCGCCGCCAGCGTACTTTCTACTACCCGATCGAAATCTCGCGGTCAGCGCTGGTAATGTGCGAACGCGAACTGAGTGATATCGATTCTGTCAGCGTGGTGGGCTTCGAGCGCGAATATCTCGACGGCTTGCGCGAGATCACGAAACGCCGCCGGCCCGGCCAATATCTCCTCGTGCTGTTTCTCGGCAGCACCATTGGCAACTTCGATCGCCTCTGCGGGGTAAAATTTTTGGCCAGTGTTCGCGAAATCCTCAAGCCGGGCGACTCTCTCCTGCTGGGGACTGACCTTGAGAAGCCTTCCGCACAATTGCTACCTGCCTATGACGATCCGATCGGAGTGACCGCCGCTTTCAATTTGAATCTGCTGGCGCGGATCAATCGCGAACTAAATGCAAACTTCGACCTGACGCAGTTCGCCCATGAATCCAAAATGAACTACTGGGCTCGCAGCGTGGAAATGCATTTGCGCTCAAAGAAACACCAAAAAGTGAGTGTCCCCGCGGCCGGAGTCACCGTTGAATTCGCCGAAGGAGAAACCATCTGGACGGAAAGCAGCCACAAATATTCGCTCGACGAAGTTGGGCGGTTCGCCGCAGAATCGGGGTTCCGCTGCGAAACGCAGTGGATCGATGAACAATGGCCCTTCGCCGAGAGCCTACTGATCGCGGAATAACCCGATTGAATCAGCGATAAAAATCGCCGCTCACACTGTCAGGATTTCCTCCACGCATGCAGGTTCATGGCGCTGACGACCATGCAGAAGACATTCGCTGGGATCAAGCCGGACTGTTCGGTACGAATGCCGATCACACACATCAGTACGCTATTGGCAGCGCCGAGAGCCCAGCCCTGCCATCGCCGGCGCCCGACGAGAATGGTAGATGCAATCGTGAGCACACAGGATAGATAATCAAGCCGCAACACAGATAAAGACCTCCGCCAGCATTTTGCGCGAAAATGATGACGGATTCTGTGATTGTGCCCTTTCGTCACGATAACGCGGGTAACTTGACGAAATCGAAACTTTGTTTAGAGGGGTGTTTTTTACAAGCTATCGACACCCAAATGTGAATTCCCACAGAACACACCACCTGAAGGAGGAGATCGTGCCGAAAACCTGCCAACATCTTGATCAGATCAAAGTTCGTCAAACCACGAATCACGTCTGTGAAGAGTGCGTGAAGATGGGAGATACCTGGGTACATCTTCGTCTTTGCCTGATCTGCGGCCACGTTGGCTGCTGCGATTCGTCCAAGAACAAGCACGCCACCAAGCACTTCCATAAGACCCAGCACCCGCTCATCCGCTCCATCGAACCCGGGGAAGCCTGGGTGTGGTGCTATGTAGATCAGATGGAACCAGGGGAATTGGTGGCCTGAACGTCCCAGCATCTCGAAACGATGAAAATGAACTCTTCATCTGTTCGTGTTCCCAGTATGACTCCATAAGAAAACGTGCTCGCAATTTGAGCGACGCGGTGCGCGTGTTACCCTCGACGCGCATGCTCATTCCAGCCCATCTCGCGCCAGCAGCATGCGCCGTCGCAGCTGTTTTCCTCTGGGGCGCCGCGGACTTCTCGGGCGGATATGGCTCCCGAAGCTCGCACGCCTTCGTGGTTACAGCGTTTTCGCACGTATGTGCGTTCGGCTTGATGTTCGCCATTGCCAGCACCACGCACAATGAATTTCCTTCTCACGCCAGCATCGCCTGGGCCCTGATGGCCGGCGCGATCGGCGGATTCTCGCTTGCAATCTTCTACCGGGCATTGGCGTCGGGGCAGATGGGACTGATCGCGCCAATTGCCGCTTTGCTGGGCGCAGCGATTCCCACGCTCGCCGACATCGCCATGGAAGGGGCGCCCAGCCGCTGGACGGTGATGGGCTTTATTCTCGCAATCCTGGCTATCTGGCTGATCACGCGCCCTGAGCCCGGCGCAGGAAAGGAGGGCTCCGCCGCTCCCAAAGGAGCGGCAATTGCCGCCCTCGCGGGAGTCGGCTTTGCCGGCTTTTACCTTTGCATCCACCAGGCCAGCGGTTCACCCGTCTGGCTGGCGGCGATTTCCCGTATCGGATCATTCACCTCAACGGCTATTGCCGTGGCCGCACTCCGCATCCCCCTTGCGCTCAATCGCAAGGCCGCTGTCCTAGGAATGACTGCTGGATTCTTCGACATTACCGCCAGCTCTTTATTCATCTTCGCCAACGAGCACGGGCGACTCGACGAAGCGGTGGTCATCACCTCTCTTTATCCCGCAATCACCGTTCTGCTGGCGCGCATTTTCCTGAAAGAACACTTCAGCCCGTGGCGATTTGTTGGGCTGCTCGCAGCGCTCGCGGCTGTGCCAATGATCGCCGCAGGCTGAGGCCGTGGATTTGAATATCAGTAGAATGATTCATCGGAGCGGAAATGCCCCTGCTGGAAATTCGCAATTTAACCAAGATATTTCCACACGCGGGATCTGTTCTGCCGGGCAAGTCTCAGGGTGAGCTTCGAGCGGTTGACAATGTTTCGCTGGATATTGAAGAAGGCGAGACACTTGGACTCGTCGGCGAGTCCGGCTCGGGGAAATCCACCCTGGGTCGATTGATCCTGCGGCTGATCGAGCCAACCGCCGGCTCAATTCTGCTCAACGGCCGCGATCTGCTCCAGGCTGGCCACGGGGAAATGCGCCGATTGCGCCGTGACATGCAGATCATTTTTCAGGACCCATTCGCGTCACTCGACCCACGTTTCCGCGTGGAAGATGTTATCTCGGAGCCATTGATCATTCATGGAGTCGCTGACGGCGGGCGGCTCGCAATGCGCGGGAGGGTTATCGAACTCCTGCGTGCCGTCGGCCTCGATGAATCTGTTATGCGCCGTTACCCGCACGAATTCTCGGGCGGCCAGCGTCAGCGGATCGGAATCGCACGCGCATTGGCGCTGCGGCCTAAGTTCATCGTGTGCGACGAACCCGTCTCTGCCCTCGACGTGAGCGTGGGCGCCCAAATCGTAAACCTGCTTGCTCAACTGCAGCGGGACTTCGGCCTGACCTATCTGTTTATCTCCCACTCCATGCCAGTCGTGCGCTATCTCTCGACCCGCATCGCTGTCTTGTACAAAGGGAAGATCGTGGAGATCGGCGATACTGAGGCGATCACGAATCGTCCTTCACACCCGTACACGCGGAATCTGCTCGAAGCGACTCCGCATCTTTCGGCCTGATTCGCCGAGGAGAAATGAGATTCTTGCAACCAATTGGCTTGCGCTCCAATCTTAAATTTCACAGGATGAAAGACGTTGAACAGCCCTGATTCCACTACTTATCCTTCCACGGCACAGGGCAATTTTTCGCGAGAGCTCGCCGAACTGCTGATCGGATTCTCCGCCATCCTCGCGGTGCTCTGGTTACCCATGCACGAGCAACTAATTTTTGGACCGATCGCTCTGTTGGCGCCGTTAGCGATGGTGCTGGCAAAGCGGCCGTCGCTAACCGAACTGGGATTAGGAATGCGCGGGTTGATGGCGTCACTCTGGATCCTTGCCGCCGCGATCGGCCTAACATTCGTTAGCGTTATTGTCGCCCAAAAAATTGGTACGTACCACCCGCTGTACAACCCGGATTTCGGCCATGTCTATGGCTATATCTTATGGACCTTCTACCAGCAATTTTTGCTACAGGACTACTTCATGCCTAGACTTGGACGGTTGCTCTCCAGCGACGCCGCGATCGGGCTCGCCGCAGTTCTGTTCGCGGTGGCGCACTTGCCCAACTTTCCTCTCGTGATTGCGACCGTGACCTGGGGGGCGGTTTCGTGTTTACTCTTCCGCCGGTACCGCAGTCTCTACGTTCTGGGCCTGGCGCAAGGGATTCTCGGCCTTTGCTTCGCGGTGTGCGTACCGGATTCCATGCACCATCACATGCGGGTGGGTCTGGGATACATTCACTATCACGTGCGAGCGGTGCCCGCACTGCGGCATCAGTGAAGATATCGCTCTTGCTTCGATTCTAAGGGATTCCTAAGCATCCGGCGAAGGCCGTGCTCCAGCTTCGTTCGTATGGAAATACGAAGAAAACGGCTATCCGGGCACTCCAACAATGCCCGGACGCCATTCACAACCGAGAATCACTGGCCGAGGTACATCACGTGGACGTATGTGCCAAGCCGCACGTTGTAGGCGAGATACCAACCATCATGATCGGGGTCTTCGTAGATCACGATGTCATCGCCGTCCCAGTTCCAATCACCGCAGTAGCCCGTGTCAAATGGCGCTACGCTGAAATAGAAGCCGCCGAACCAAAAGCGGCCGGGACCGCCTCCGGCGAGATGCCAAACGTGTCCGCGGCCGAAACCTCCTGTAAAGCGGCCGTGTTCCCAAGGGTGGTCGAGGTGGAAGCGGGCGTCGTCGCGTCCTTGATCGTGCCCGACCCACTGGCCGTTGTGGTGAACGTGCGGGGCTTCCGGGTGTCCTTCCTGATCGCGGAAGGAGCGGTTCGGTTCGGCCTGATGGGGTGCACTGTGGGACGCCGGCGGCCCATGACGAGGCACGTATCCGCCGCCCACAGCGTGGCCTCCACCTCCCCCATCATGATGCTGCGCGAACGCGGGTAGAGCGAAGATCAGTAAGGCAAGTAAACGACTGATTCGCAATCTCATGGGCACCTCTGCGACGCAAACTACCATTCCGGGCGGCGTTGGAGTAGCGGATTTACATTTCTTTGCACAACGTCGTGTAGGAGTGACGCTTTCGTCTACGCGCTGCAGCATTGGGCAGACTTGGCACCCGAGGCATCTGCGGCCGCCAAGGATTTCGCGCTTAGCACCAACCCCGGACGAATGCGTCCGGGGCTACACTCGTTGGGATTAGAATTCCTGACCAGAAGGTTCTATGCCCGAAAATACATCTTCCGCGAACCGCCCGCGTAGGCTTCTCGCTATCGACGGCGGTGGGTTGCTTGGGCTCATTCCTGCGGAAGCGTTGATTTTGATTGAGGAACAGCTGAATCAGATCACCGGCACGCAGAAGCCCCTGTGCGAGCGCTTCGATCTGATCGGCGGCACCAGCACGGGCGCTATTCTGGCGGCGGGTCTGACGAAGGGCCTGAGCGCGGTAAAACTCCGGGATTTTTATCTCCAGTATGGTCAGGACATATTCACAAAGTCGTTTCTACCACTGCGGCTGTGGCACAAGTATCCGAGTGGACCATTGGAGAAGCATCTGAAGGACGTGCTGGTCGAGTCGACCACGTTGGGAAGCCCGGATTTGCGAACGCGGATCATGATAGTAGCCAAGAACGCGACGCTCGGGAACGATTGGTTCTTCACCAATAATCCAGACAACAAATATTTCGAGAACAATTCCGGGCTGCCGCTGTGGCAGATTGTGCGGGCGAGTTCCGCCGCTCCGACGTATTTTCCACCTCGAACGATTGCCGTTCCGGACAATTCCGGCAAGACGCAGAAATACGAGTTCATCGACGGAGGCGTAAGCAGCTATAACAATCCGGCGCTGCAGGTTTTTCTGGAAGCGACCGTCCCGCAGTATGGCATCGGCTGGCCTATGGGTGCTGATAATCTCATGCTGATTTCGCTGGGAACCGGGTTCAATGCGATGACGATCGACCCAGGCAAGGCCTCCGGTTATACCGTGCTGAACTGGGCGCAATACATGATCAAAGAATTGATGAACGAGGCAAACCTGCAGCAAAACATGCTGATGCACCTGATCGGATGCCGTCCCGACGATGTGCAATCGGCGACCAAAGAACTAGTAAGCTCAGGCGCTGTTTCCGGTGTGCCGGATGAGAGCACCCTGAACCTTCTCGGCGCGGGACTGGCGGCACAGAAACTGGTCACATATCAGAGAATCACGGTGGGTATCACCCGGCAACGGCTGGATCAGTTTGGGTTGCGGGATGTGGATCCGATCAAGGTGCGAGAGATGGATGCAGCCGAGCAGATTCCGAATATGGAACGGTTGGGAGCGGCCGTAGCGAAGGAACAGGTGAAGATGGAGGCATTCCGCAAGTTCTTTTGAGCTGAGAAACAAAAGAGCACGAGGGTGACAAAAACATTGCAGACACGTCAGTTTCCGATGTATTTCTCCGGAAAGGAAGGATCCCATGAGCATTGCCAAGCGGTGGTTAACGATTGCGTTACTGGTTTCGTGCTGTGGGCCCCTGTATCCGGCATCGAGCAGGACGGAAGTGGAAACCCTGACTTTGGGCGATCATCCGATCCAGTCCGATTTCAGCCGGATCACAACTCTGAAACTCCACCTGCACGATGGAGACTTCCGGGTTGTGAGCAGTGACTCGGACGAGATCACGATCCATACGGACGGAAAGAATCGCTATCAAGCCAGGAAAATACAGGTTCAACTGAGACGTACGGGCGATTCTCTGGATGTTGTCTTCCTGCACGTGCCCAAGAACGAATGTCAGGTCACCATTGCTGTTCCCAAAGAGACCAACCTTTTTGCCCGCATGCGCGCTGGCGATCTCTCAGTAGACGGAATCGCCGGCAACAAGGACTTGGAACTGCTGGCGGGAGACTTATCCATCCAAGTGCCAAATGCTGCCGAGTACGGACCGGTGGATCTATCGGTGAGATTCGGGGACGTCAGCGGCGACCAGTTTGGTGATCCCAAAGGCTGGATCGGCAACTCGCTCCGGCGGGATGGAAATGGCAAATATCGCTTGCACGCCCATGTATTTGCCGGGGACCTTACACTTAAGCCATAGAGTACATGGTCTATCCGAACCGCCGTTCGCGCCTTCTAACCTTCGGCGCGGTTACGAAGAGTGCGTTGACAATTGCTCGCAGCCTTCGGTAAATTAAAGACTTTAGCAGTAGTGTGGTTGCCCGCCTGATGGTCCCGGCGTCCTCGCTGGGGAATCAACACGCGGTTTATCTTTCGCAGCCTTTTTACAATCTGGGAGATTTCCGATGTCAACGTATTTCCCCAAACAGGGGGAAATTGTGCGCAAGTGGTACGTCGTGGATGCAAACGGGCAAACGCTCGGGCGCCTGGCCTCGCAGGTTGCGCGCATCCTCATGGGCAAAGAGAATCCGCGCTATACGCCGTTTATCGATGCCGGCGATCACGTCGTCGTGATCAATGCGGCAAAAATCCGCACGACTGGCGTGAAGGCGGAGAGCAAAGTCTATCGGCACTACACGGGATATCCGGGCGGACTGAAGACCGAAGCCTACAGGAAGCGGATGACGCGCAAACCGGAAGCGATCATTGAAGCCGCGGTAAAGCGCATGCTGCCGAAGAACAAGCTCTCGGCTCATATGCTTTCGAAGCTGAATGTGTATCAGGGCGACAAACATCCGCATCAGGCGCAGAAGCCGCAGGATTACAAGTTGGAAGTGCGGGAATATAAGCCGCGGAAGGTTGTGGTTTCCTAGAGCGGTTAACGGGGCGATAGAGATACTTCGTTTCGCTCAGGATGACCGAACCGGGTGAAAAAGATTAAAACTCCGCTTCTGGTTTAGCTGGAAGCTAGGAGCTAGGAGCTAAAAGCTGAATGGCAGAATTGGTTCAATACTACGGAACGGGACGCCGCAAGTCGGCGATTGCCCGCGTTTATTTGCGTCCGGGAAGCGGCGATTTCAAAGTCAACGGACGCGCTTTTGAGGAATATTTTGTGACTCCGGCACAGCGCTCGGCGGCGAAGTCTCCGTTGGCGTCCACGGAGTCGGCAACGCAGTTCAACGTGGTTGTGACCGCGCAAGGCGGTGGCGTCCGCGGCCAGGCTGACGCGGTAAAACTGGGACTCGCGCGTGCACTGATGCAGTTTAATGCTGAATTACGCAAGAAACTGAAGTCCGAGGGTATGGTTAGCCGTGACTCGCGCGGCAAAGAGCGCAAGAAGTACGGACAAAAGGGCGCAAGAAAGCGCTTCCAGTTCAGCAAGCGCTAGTGTACAGGAACAGATTCTTCTCCTTCGACACCTTGCGGCGTCAGGATGACAAGGGATTTGGCTTTCGCCTTTGGCTGTGAGCTGACGGCTGAAAGCTGAAAGTTGCTTTTAAGGTGTTCAATTCTTCCCGTGCTTCGCGGTGCGGGGACGGGAATAGCAATCGGCAAGCAGAACGCTTCCGATGCAGACTAAACAGGAGGTTCATTGGCTACTATCACCATGAAAGAGTTGCTCGAAGCGGGCGTCCACTTCGGGCACCAGACCAAGCGCTGGAATCCCAAGATGAAGGAGTACATCTTCGGAGAGCGCAACGGCATTTACATCATCGACCTGCAGAAGACGCTGAAGATGTTCAAGGAGGCGTCGAAGTTCGTGCAGGACCTGGCCACCGACGGCAGAATCGTGCTGTTTGTGGGCACCAAGCGCCAGGCGCAGGACGCGATCGCGGAAGAGGCACAGAAGTGCGGCATGTTCTACATCAACCAGCGCTGGCTGGGCGGACTGCTCACCAACTGGGTCACCGTGCAAAAATCGGTGAAGCGGCTAAAAGAGCTCGATGAAATGGCCACCGATGGCCGCTACGAATTGCTGCCGAAAAAAGAAGTGATCAAGCTCGAGCGCGAGCGCAAGCATCTGCAGGCCAACCTGGCCGGTATCAAGAATATGAGCCGCCTGCCCGACGCGATCTTTGTCATCGACTCGAACAAAGAGCAGATCGCGGTGCGTGAGGCGCGCAAGCTGGGTATCCCGGTCGTCGCCGTAGTCGACACCAATTGCGATCCCAGCGAAGTGGATTATGTGATCCCCGGCAACGATGATGCGTTGCGGGCAATCCGGCTGTTTACGTCGAAGATTTCGGAGTCGATCGCGGAAGGCGCGCAGTTGATGACCGATAAGCAGGTCGCGGAGATGCAGGCCGGTACCGAAGAGGCCCAGGCTGCCGAGGCTGCAGCCAGCGAGTACTCGGAAGAGGCTGCCGCGGTGGATTCGAACGAGGACATCAGCATGGAGGAAGTGCTGGGTCCGGGAACGCACAAGAAGCCGGTGGCGAATGAAGACGCCGACGTTCCGCGCGTGGAGAGTCAAACAGTTTAGTTAGCCACGAGTCCTGAGTCGCGAGTGCCGAATAAGTTACTGCGGATTTGAAAGGGCACGGCTTCAGGCGTGCCGTAAGGATCGCGATAAGACGGGCTTCAGCCCCTGAGGTTCTGAAAAACCGGGCATGGAAATCAGACCCGCGCGGGTCGTCTTCATCGATCTCCCGGCGCGGGTCAAAGTTTATAGAACAGCATCTAATCGTACCGACAGCGAAGGACTTTTGATTGATATGGGAACGACTACAGTGAATATTTCAGCGGCACAGGTGAAGGATCTCCGGGAAAAGACCGGAGCTCCGATGATGGATTGCAAGCAGGCTCTGACTGAAGCCAAAGGCGACATGGAGCAGGCGGTGGTGATCCTGCGGAAAAAAGGCGTTTCGGTCGCGGCCAAGAAAGCAGCGCGTCTGACCAGTGAAGGATCGGTGGCGAGCTACATTCACGCCGGCGGCAAGATCGGTGTGCTCGTCGAGGTGAACTGCGAGAGCGATTTCGTTGCCCGAACCGACGACTTCAAGGAGCTCGTGCACGATATCGCCATGCACATCGCGGCCAGCGATCCGAAGTATGTGCGCAAAGAAGATGTCACGCCTGAGGACTTCGCGCGCGAGAAGGAAATTTATCTCGCGCAGGCGATCGCCAGCGGCAAGCCGGCGCACATCGCCGAGAAGATGGTCGCAGGCAAGATGGAAAAGTTCTATGAAGAAGTCTGCTTGCTCGAACAACCCTTTATTAAGGACCAGACCATCTCGATCGGACAGCTGATAGCGACCAAGATCGGCAAGCTGGGCGAGAACATCGCTGTCAGACGTTTCGCCCGTTTCAAAGTGGGTGATGCGAGCCAGACCGTCGCGGTCACGAAGCCTACGGAGCCGAAAGGCGAGTAATTCAAGCGCCCGAAAGGGCGCTTTTTTTATGATTTATCGGTCGTGGCGCCATTGATTTTTCATCCTGAGCGAAGCGAGGGACCTGAGTAGTTTGCCGGTACCGAGAAAAATGCATAGGTTGTTCGCTTCGCTCAGGATTACAACTTGTTAAGCTTCCAATAGAACTATCCATGACTACCCCCGTTTTCAAACGCATCCTCCTCAAGCTTTCTGGCGAGGCGCTGGCGGCGAACCAGGGCTTTGGCGTCGAAACCGCTCGCATCCACGAGATTGCGGGCGAGATCGGTGAAGTCCATAAACTCGGAGTGCAGATCGCGATCGTCGTCGGCGGAGGTAATTTTTTTCGAGGCGTCGCGCACCAGGCCAAAGACATGGACCGCGTTTCGGCCGATCATATGGGCATGCTGGCGACTGTGATCAACGCGCTCGCCTTGCAGGATGCACTCGAGAAGCAGGGCGTCTACACGCGCGTGCAATCGGCGATCGAGATGAACCAAGTTGCCGAGCCATTTATTCGTCGTCGCGCGATTCGCCACCTGGAAAAGGGGCGCGTGGTCATCTTCGCCGGGGGCACTGGGAATCCATACTTCTCGACCGACACCGCCGCTTCGCTGCGCGCGATGGAAATCAAAGCGGACGCCATTCTGAAGGCCACGAAAGTGGACGGCATCTACGACGCCGATCCCATGAAGGTCGACGGCGCGCGGAAATTCAGTCAGATTACCTACATGGATGTGTTGAAGATGGGACTAAAGGTGATGGATTCTACGGCCATCAGCCTATGCAAAGATAACAATCTTCCTATCGTAGTCTTCAGCCTGAATCAGCACGGCAACATCCGTCGCGTTGTCACAGGCGAGAAGATTGGATCGTTGGTCAGCGCTTAAATTCTTAACCACGAAGGGCACGAAGATACACGAAGGAAGCCAATACTTCGTGTATCTTCGTGTCCTTTGTGGTTTGTGATTTTGCGGGTTTATAATTCGACGTTTTGAGCCTGGAATCATCCTGGAGCTGATCTTATGGCGCAAGCAACAATGGCGGCAATCGCGGGTTTGAAGGACACGTATGCTTTATTAAAGTCGCGGATGGACAAAGCTGTCGAAGATTTTCGCAAGGCGATGGCGGCCACCCGCACCGGCCGCGCCTCTGTACACATGCTCGACGGAGTGATGGTCGAAGCGTACGGATCGCAGATGCCGTTGAACCAGGTGGCGCAAGTGCACGCGCCCGAAGCGCAGTTGATCACGGTGCAACCGTTCGATCCTTCCCAACTCGGAGCCATCGAAAAGGCGATTCGCTCCGGCGATCTCGGACTGAATCCGATGAATGACGGCAAAATGATCCGCGTGCCCGTGCCACCACTTACCCAGGAGCGCCGCCAGGACATGGTGAAGCACCTGCACAAGGCTCTGGAAGAGCATCGCACCGCGATTCGCAACATCCGGCGTGACGGTAACGACGCAATTAAAAAGGCGCTCAAGGATAAAAAAATCACCGAGGATGACGAGAAACGCTCGCTCGAAGAGATCCAGCGCCTGACCGACAACGAGATCAAGAAGATGGAAGAAATGAGCAAGGCAAAAGAAAAGGAAGTGCTCGAGTTGAAATAGCCCCGATTCCCTCACTGCAGAAGTTTGCACACCGCGATTATCCCCGGACAAAGTCCGAGGGCTCCATCCATCTGCAGAAGTTACTTTCCGGTTACCTTCGTGTGGGCTAAGTCCCGCGCTGGGCAACCGATTTCGTGCAACTCTGCTTCCGGCCCTGGGTTTCACTTTCCGAGTCAAGCAATCCACTCGCCCGGAATTGGACTCGGAGGATTTGTTATGAAGCACGCCTTGCTGTCTGCTCTCTTGCTCGCAATCGCCGCTACGATCGGTTGTGGTGGCGCCAGCAATTCAAGCCAGAATCTTCAGCAGAATGGTTCTGCCTCGATGTTCGTAACCGGTGAAGACGCGCCGGCATCGGCTGTCGTGGGATTCAACGTCACCATCGACAAAATCACATTGAACAACAGCTCGACGAGCGTGACTGCGCTCTCGACGCCCGAAGCTGTGGATTTCGCGCGGCTCATGGGTCTGCGCACGCTGCTGAGCTTCGACACGATTCAACAAGGCACTTACGATAGCGTGACATTCACTTTTGAAAATGCCAGCCCGGTTCCCGTCATCAGCTACGTGGACTTGACCACGAATCCGCCATCGGTGCAGACGATGAACGGATCGTTCTCGCAGACGATTGTCACGGTCCCATTCCCAGCGGGCAAGCCGCTCGTAGTAGACAACAACGGTCTTGCCGGTCTCCGTATTGATTTTGATATCGACGATTCACTGGCCACCACCGGCGGACAGATCAACGGTACGATCAATCCCGTGATCAATGTGTCAGCGGTTTCTGCGTCGGAAGAGGTCGGTGAGATTACCGACTTCACGGGCAACGTGGTCTCTGTTGATACTTCCACGAATTCCTTCCAGATGCAGGGCCCCTACGGCATGCCGCGCACGATTGATGTGAATTCGAGTACGCAGTACAACGGCTCGAACAGCCTGGGCACCCTGACCACAAATGCGATCGTTTCCGTCGTCGGAACCATGCAAGCCGATGGAAGCATCCTTGCAAACTGCGTCGAACTGATCACCACCGATAAGGCGTTTGTCTCCGGACGGATACTGGCGGTGAACCCGAGTTCCGGCCCGGTCACATCGGTGACTCTGTGGGTCGGCGAGGAGCTAGGCACCTCCGTTGTCATCCCGGTTGATACGGTGGCGACCATCGCTCTGAGCGCCGTCAACCAGTACGATATCTGCTTCTTCGATAACTTCCTGACTGGCCAGCTGTTCAACAACACGTCTCTGGTAGTGGGACAGCGGATCTTCATTGGGGGAACCGTGAATGGTGGAGTCTTTACGCCTGACATGGTTTCACTTCGTCGTCAGGGCGCTTTCGGTGCGCTGGTCGCCAACAGCGTGACCGTCACCGGTGGCAACGGCAGCAATCTGGGATTCTTCCAGATGCAGAATGACGCTCTGATGAGCTACGCCGCAGGTGGCCCGTTCACCGTTTACACGGGAAACCTGACCCACTTCGAGAACATCAACGGCCTCGCGGGCCTTTCGGCAGCGGGAACCCCTAACCTGATCGCGCGCGGTCTGGTATTCAAAGACCCGACCACTGGCAAGCCGGTGGTCGTGGCAGGTCGAGTTCGCATCCTGCCAGCCGGTCAGTAATCACACAGCAACTCTCAGCATGATCGGGCGGCTTCGGCCGCCCGGTTTTGTTTTCGCATACACCGGTATGCAAGCGTTTGAGACCGTATAATCGAACGAGTCATGAAGCGTGTTGTCCATGCCGCGTGCCCGCACGACTGTCCTGATGCTTGTGCCGTCTTGATCACCGTCGAAGATGGCCGCGCGACGAAGATCCAGGGCGATCCGGAGCATCCGGTTACGCGGGGATTTCTGTGCGCCAAAGTGGCGAAATATCTGGATCGAGTGTATTCGCCGGATCGGGTGCTTTATTCCATGCGGCGGGTCGGCCCTAAAGGGCCGGTCGCGGGTGATGGGGCCCGCGCTACACAGTCCTGGCAGCGGATTTCCTGGGACGAGGCACTTGATGAGATCGCCACCCGGTTTCGCGGCATTGTCGCTGAGTTCGGCAGCGAAGCTATCCTGCCATATTCTTATGGTGGCACGCTGGGTACATTAAATGGATCCACGATGGACCGGCGCTTCTTCCATCGTCTCGGAGCTTCCCAGCTTGACCGCACGATTTGCTCCGCGGCCGGCGAAGCTGGGGTAATCTCCGTTCTCGGCATGAAGCTGGGCACGGAGCCGGAACAATTCCGTCATTCTAAATACATCATCGCCTGGGCTTCGAACATTCACGGCAACAACGTGCATCTGTGGCCGTTCATCACCGAAGCACGGCGGAACGGCGCGAAGCTGGTGGTGATCGATCCCTACCGCACGCGCACAGCCCAGTGCGCCGACTGGTATCTGCCAATCAATCCCGGCAGCGACGCGGCGCTCGCCCTCGGCATGATGCACGTCATCATCGGCGAAAATCTCCACGACGAAGACTACGTTTCCAAGTACACCCTGGGCTTCGAGCAACTTCGCGAAAAGGTGAAAGGATATTCCCCGGAGAAAGTGGCTCAATGGACGGGCATTTCCGCTGGCGACATTCGCAAGCTGGCTCGCGAGTACGCGACCACGCATCCGGCTGCCATTCGCTTGAACTACGGTATTCAGCGCTCCGAGCGCGGCGGCATGGCGACCCGGGCTGTGGTCATGCTGCCTTGCATTACCGGATCGTGGAAGGAAGTCGGCGGCGGCTTGCAGATGTCACTCAGCGGCGCCTTTGCCCTGAACGAAAAAGAGTTGAAGCGCAAAGATCTGATGAAGACAGCGCTGGGCCGCGACGCGCGAACCGTCAACATGGTCGAACTCGGCCGAGTGCTCAATAATGTCGATGATCAGCCGGTGAAGGCACTGTTCGTCTACAACTCAAATCCGGCGGCGGTTTGCCCGAATCACAATGATGTCGTGCGCGGATTGCTGCGCCCGGATCTGTTCACCGTGGTGCACGAGCAATTCTTTACCGATACCACCGACTATGCCGACATAGTTCTGCCCGCGACCACGTTTTTCGAGCACAAGGACCTGCAGAAATCGTATGGGCATTATTACCTGCAGATTTCGAACCAGGCCATTGAGCCGCTGGGAGAGTGTCGTTCCAATGTCGAGGTGTTCCGTGAGTTGGCCTTGCGCATGGGATTTGAAGAAGAATGCTTCCACGAGTCGGTCGATGAGATGATCGATCTGGCGCTGAATTCGGATGATCGCTGGTTGCAGGGAATTGACCGCAGCGGGCTGGAGCAGGGCTATGCGCGCCTGAAGTTTGAGGGATCAGAGAACGAGGATTCGCGCCCGGCGGAGCTTCGTTCCGCTCGGCCGGATCAAAAATCCGGCCCGACAAAGCAAGAACCTTTTCTTCCCTTTGCTCGCGGCTTTTTCCGCACGTCTTCTGGCAAAGCTGAGTTTTACAGCGAGTCTCTAAAAGCGCAGGGGCTGGACCCCGTGGTCGACTATACCCCGCCTGCCGAGTCGCGACATGGCTCGAAAGCCAATATGTTCCCGCTGGAACTGTTGGCGCGCAAGGCCGACAATTTTCTGAATTCCACGTTTTCGAATCTTCCGTCGGTGCAGGAGATGGAGGAACCCGGCCTGCTCGAAATTTCTGCGCCCGACGCCTGCACTCGTGGCATTGTCGAAGGGGATCGAGTGCGCGTGTTTAACAAACGCGGTGAAATCCATTTGAAAGCGCGCGTGGATGGCAAGGTTCAGCCCGGAGTCGTGTCGGCGACGCTGAACTGGGCCAAGTATGCATCCAAGGTCCAGAGCATCAACGCACTCACTTCAGAAAAACTTACCGACATGGGCAACTCGGCTACGTTTTATTCCGTCTTGGTTGAAGTAGAGCTGGCCCAACCAGAAAACAGGGGCGAGTGATTAGAGATCTGCGGCCAGCTAGATCAGGTGCTCGGGATCACCTGGCCAAGCAGACGCGAAACGGGTGCAAGAATATGTGAGCTGCGGCTTGGACGCTTTCTGTTTGTCTACCGTATAATGACAGTTTTCTTACATCCAAGAGGCTGAGGTCGAGCGATTCCTTTTCGCTTTCATCCGGAGAGTCCTGTTGTGCCCACGCGCGCTTCGTCTCGCCGTGCCGCTTGGGCATCATCTCCTTCATTTGCACAGTGTTGGCGGGCTATGCCAGCGTTT
>Ga0070734_10000873_pt1 | contig 51520 bp, 35 predicted proteins | sample Coa_R1_8_FD_66444 | JGI IMG/M metagenome (GOLD analysis project Ga0070734, IMG submission 66444) | Surface soil microbial communities from Centralia Pennsylvania, which are recovering from an underground coalmine fire - Coalmine... | ecosystem: Environmental > Terrestrial > Soil > Unclassified ...
ATGAAGTACCCGTCCGTGAACGAGTTCCCGGGCGAAGAGGACGAGCGGGGCGCGACCGAGTAGTTTTTTGGCCGGACGAGATTTTCTGCTGATAGCCGACGCGGTGGCACCGCTCGGCGACGGGGTATCTGCGGTCGGGGCCAGTGGCCTCAGCCGCGCGCTGGTCGCGCTCGGCCACCGAGCCACCGTGCTCACGCTGGCCACCACGGAGGCGGCCGGGCGGGTGCCGGGCCTCGCGCGCCGGCTGCGCACCGTGACCGCGACCGTCGGGTCGGCGACGCGCGAGCTGGCGCTCTACGAGGGGCGCTCGGCGCACAGCGAGGCGCAGCTGCTGGTGCTGGGCACGGCGCAGGTCGCCGGACGCGCCGAGGCGGCTGCGATCCTGGCGGGCGCGACGCGCGCGCTCGCCGCCGACAAACTCATCGCGCCCGAGGTGGCGATCGGCTGGGGCGAGGCCTCGGCCGCGGCGCTGTCGGCCAGCTCGGCGACGACGCGGCTGTTCGTGTTGCCGACCGGCCGCACGGGGGCCCCGCTCGCCCCCGAGGAGGCCGAGATCCTGGGGCCGCTGTTGCTGGGCGACGACTCGGCCTCGCACTCCCTGGTGGCGCTCGGCTGCCTCGGCGCCAACGCCATCGTCGCGCCGAGCCCCAGCGCCGCGCGCGCCACGGAGTCGGACCCCGGGCTCGCCTCGCGCCCCTCCGACGAACCGTTCGTCAGCGTGCGGTTCGGATGCGACGATCCCCCGCACGATCCCGCCACCGATCCGGCTCTGCCCGCCCCCTTCTCGGCCGCCACGCTGGCGAACAAGGCGGAGTGCCGTCGGGCGCTCGCGCGCCGCTGCTCGCTGGCGGTCGGGCCTCGCACGCTGCTCCTCACCACCGGTCCGCTCGGGCGCGAGACGAGCGAGGCGATCCTGGCGGCCATCGAACGCCTGGCGCCGTTCGACGTGGTGACGGTGATCGTGCCCCGCGGCGAGCCGGAGGCGATCGAGCGCGCCCGCCTGCTGGCCCTGCGGCAGCCGGGGCGGGTGGCCCTGTTGCCCGGCCACGAGCCCGCCGACGAGCGATTCGCGCGCGGCGCCGCCGACGCCATCCTGCTCGGCGACGAGCACGATCGGATCGGGCGCTCGGCCGGCCTGGCCCTGCTCTACGGAACGCTCCCCATCGTCCCCGATGTCGGTGCCAATCACGACTACCTCGTCGACTACGATCCCGCCTCGCGCACCGGGCAGGCGATCCTCTACAGCGCCGACACGCCCTTCGAGATCGAGAGCGGCGTCCGGCGGGCCCTCACGCTGCGCGCCGACGGCGACGTGTGGGCACCGCTGGTGAAGTCGCTGATGGAGGGCGCCCCCCGCTGGGCGTCGACCGCGGCCGCGCTGGTCGAGATCGTCGAAGAGACGATCGCCTCCAGCCCGTGACTTGAAGCCTGGCCCCGCTCAGGGGCGTAACAGGCGGGTGACCCGAACGGCCAGCTCCCCGTCGACGTCGACCAGCTCGCCCTCGGCCCAGGGCTCGCCGCCCGCGCGCAGAACGACGGCCCGCCGCCGGTCGATGGTCGGCGCCAGCACCACGCCGGGCCCGAGGCCCAGCACCTCGTCTCCCCGCAGGGTGAGCCGCGCCAGCTCGGCGACGATCTCCACCGGCGCCGCGGCGAGCGCCGCCGTCGTCGTCGTCTCGCTTGAATCCGAGGCGTCCGTCTCAGCCACTTTTCCCACCTTGCTCTCCTTGCCCACGGCGACCTTCGGCCGATCGGGCGCGTCGGTCAAACGCAGATCTCCGGCCAGCGTCAGGGCACCGCGGGGATCGATCCTCAGCGCCGCCCGCGTGTCGCCGAGCGCCAGCGTCGCCTCCCACGCGAGGTCGGCACCAAACCTCGCGCTCCCGATCCCGTCGAACACCAGCGCGTCGCCCGCCGCCAGCCCGGCCAGCTCGCCGGCGGGCAGCGTCGTCGACGCGAGCTCGACGCCGGCCTCCACCGGCAGCGTCGCGGCGCGCGCGCGCCAGGCGCCGGTGGGGGCAGAGGCGAGAGCGCCCGACAGGTCGAGCCAGAGAACGCCAGCGCCGAACGCCCCGTTCACGTCGACCGCGATCGACGGCCCCCAGGGCGCGTCGGAGGCGGGGGCGAGCTCGAACGACCACCCGATGGCGTCGAGCGCCGGCGCGAGCACCCCCACCAGCAGCCCGCGCTCGGCCGGGCCCAGCGCGCGCGCCGTCGAGAAGGTCCCGCGCCCGCCCACCGCCAGATCGACCAGACGCCCGGCGAAGGGCTGCGCGAGCGCCGCGCGTCCTCGCCCGCGCCCGCACGCGAGCGCCAGCACCACCGCTTCGTCACCCGGCGGCGCGCCGTCGATCCCCACGACCGTGAACGCGGCGTCGCCCAGCGGGGGAATCGCCGCCTGCCACGATCCCGGAAGTGCCGCCAAGATCTGCCCCGCCGCGCGCGTCGCCGCGGCCGCGGCCGCCCCGATCGCCGGGCAGGCGCCGACATCGAAGGGTGTCGCCTTCAACGTCCCGTCGGCCATCGGTCGCCCGATCCGGTGTCGGCGCGCGATCTCCCCGTCCCGCGCCCGTCGCCGTCGCCCGCGCTGGGCGCGAGAACGGCGATTCCCTTGTCGCGCAGCCGCCGCCGGATCTCCTCCATCACCATCGAGAGCGTCTCGCGCGAACCAGCGCCCGGTGTCAAGAGCTGAGCCGTCACCGCGTGCGCGCCGGCGACGGTCAGTCGGATCTCGGCGCCCGCCAGCGTGCCCGCCGCGATCCGGATCCGCGCCTCGGCGGCACCGTCCACCTCGCCGAGCAGCAGACGGTCGATGCGCGCCGGCGCGGCGACGGCAGCCATCCCGGGCGACGACGCGCGCGACGGCTGCGGCCGGGCCCAGCCGTCGCCGCCGCGCGCCAGCCCTTCCCCAGCGGCGAACCCGAGCCCGCCGCTCGGCTCGAGCGAAGCACGGAACCGCGCCCGCCCCCGCGCGGGGCCCCGGTGCTCCCCCCTGTGGTCAAATGTCGGCTCGTCCTTTCGGACGGCCGGGGCAGGCCCGAGGGTGGTCAAATCACTTACCTGCATGGCCGGTTTATCGCCTCGAGCACGTCGCCCGTTGCGCGCGAAACGACGCCGTTGGGGTATGATTCCGCGAAACCGGGGGCCGACGGGGCCATCGAATAATTAGATGAGAGGCGTCGGGCGCTGCATGCCGAGATCAGGGCCGCAATGAACTGTCAGGAGCTGATCGAGTTCTGCATGGACTACATCGAAGGCGTCATGCCCGACGATGAGCAAGTCAGTTTCCGTCGACATCTCGGACAGTGCTCCGACTGCGTCACCTTCTTCGAGACCTACCGGAAGACACCCGAGCTGACCCGCGACGCGCTGGCGACGAAGATCCCGGCGTCGGTGAAAGAGTCGGTTCGCAGCTTCCTGCAAGCCCGCCGCGAGCGCTAGGTAGCGGCCGTTCGGCCCGCGCCGCACCGCCGGCGGGCCTGGCCGCGCGAGAGCAGCCGGCGCACGGCGGGCCACGCGCGATCTTTTTTTGACAGGGTACGATTTACGTATACCCTGTCCTACATGTACGACATGCTCTCACTCAGCCCCGACAACCGACGCCAGGCCCAACGCCTCCGGATGCGGGTCTTCATGAACGAGTACGTCGCCGACCGTCCCTGTCAGGCGATCGCCCGCGACGTCAGCGAGACCGGTCTGGCGCTCCTGAAGCTCCCCGAACGGACGCGTCCGAGCACCGACGTCGTCGCGTTGGAGCTCGAGTTGCCGGGGACCAACGAGACGATCTGGGCGGCCGCCCAGTCGCGGTTCGAGTCCCTGACCGCCGACTACCAGATCTCGGGCCTCCGCTTCCTCTCCATGGCGCGCAAGCACGAACGCCTCATTCGCGACTACGTGCGCGAGCGACGCGAGCGCCTCGCGCGACTCTTCACTCTCCGTCCCCTCACCACCAGCCGCTTCGCTTAGCTTCTTCGTTCTCCTCGGTCGGCCTCCGGCGTCGCAATGGTGCAGCGCCGGAGGCCGTGTTTTCATTTTTCGTCGGAACCCTTAAAGGGCTCCGACCCTCCCGCGATGGGCTCGGGCGGGCAAAGCTCGCCCTCCCCGACGCGATCCATTCTTCGCCGCCGTTCGAGGCCACCGTCCCGCGTCGACGATCTCGTGCGAGCCGCCGACGCAGCATGCCTCGGGCCCGGCGGTGCTAACCTCTGGGGGTGGGACGCCGGCTGATTCTCGCGGCGGTGTTGCTGGGGGCCGCGGCAGGCCCGGCACGCGCGGACTGGCAGGTTCACCGCGACGGGAAGGGCGCGCTCGTCCAGCGCGCGGAGGAGGCGCTGCGAGACGACCCCGACGACGATCGGCTGGCGCGACGGCTGGTCCAGCTGGTCGGCCGCGGCGGTGCCGGTGCGCTGCGCGAGCGCTTTCGGACCCGCGCCGAGGGCGCGTCTGGGTACGCGCCTCGCGAGGCCTACGCGCAGTTGCTGCTCGCTTCGGACGAGGCGCAGGCAGCCGTGGCGGCGTTCGAGCGGGCGCTGGGCGCGTCGCCGAACGCGCCGGGCGCGCTCGCGGGCCGGGCGCGGGCTCTCGCGGCTGCGGGATCGGCGGAGGCGTCCGCGGCGTTCGATGCGGCGATCGCCCGCGCGCGCCGGCCGGCCGACAAGCGACGCCTGGTGGAAGAGGCGCTGGCGTCGATCCATCCGGGGTCGCCCGAAGCCGCCGGGGTGGACGCCCGTCGCGCCGCGCTCGAGCGCACCGTGGCGCTCCGGCGCGAGCTGGCCCGACTCGGCGCGGACTCCGATGCCGACGCCGAGCGGCTGGCGGATGCGCTCGCCGAGGCCGGGCGACCGGCCGAGGCGGCGGCCGTCCTCGAGCGCCGCCTCGCCCCCGACCGGCCGGAGGCGAAGCTCGCGCTGGCCCTGCGGGCGGCCAGGCTGCGCCTCGCCGATCACGATCCGGCCGACGCCACGCGCGCCGCGGACGGGCTGCGGAGGCTGCTCGACGCGCTCCCGCGGGAGGCGAGCGGCAGCCGCCGCGCCGTCTGGACCTGCGCCTGGCAGATCGCGCGCGGGCGCGGGACGTTGAGCGCCCTGGCGGACGAGCTCGCCCGGGCGCCGGGGCCCGTGGAGTGGGACCTGCTGGGGCAGGTCCGCGACGAGCTCGGAGACCTCGACGGGGCGCTGGCGGCCACCGAAAAGGGGCGCGCCGCGGCCCCCCGCGACGCCGAGCTCGGCCGCCGCTGGCTGGGGCTGCTCGAGCGGCTGGGCCGGGACGACGACGCCCTCGCCGCAGCGGCCGAGCTGGCCCAGAAGTTTCCAGCCGACATCGGGTTCGCGGTCGGGCTCGGCGATCGGCTGTTCCGTCGCCGCGACCGGGCCGGCGTGGCCACGACGTTCGATCGGGCGCTGGCGCGCTTCGCCCGCGAGCCGACCGCGCTCGAGACGCTGGCCGAGGCGGCCACGCGGTGGGGCGAGGACCAACGCGCCCGGGCCGCCTGGACCCGCCTCGTGCGCATCGATCCCACCAGCGAGGTGGCGGTCGTCGGCCTGGGCGAGGCTGAATTTCAGGCTGGCAAGCGCGCCGACGCGCAGCGGACATGGGCCAAGCTGCGGGCGCGGGCCGCCACGCCCGCAGCCGGACACCTGCGTTTCGGCGAGATCCTGTTCGACCACGATCTCGTCGAGGAGGCGCTGGCCGAGGCGCGCCGCGCGGAGGCGGTCGATCCTGGGAGCGCCGCGCCCCACCGGTTGCTGGCGCAGATCGCCGAGCGGGAGCGGCGGCTCGACGACTCGGTCGCCGAGTGGCGGCACGTGCTGGTGGCGGCCTCGGGACGCGAGGAGATCGGGGTCAGGCGCGAGGCGCGGATGCATCTGCTGGGGCTGTGCGCCCGGCAGGGGCGGGGGAAGCTTCCGGCGGAGGTCGCCCGCCTGCGGGAGGAGGTGCGCGCCCGCCCCGACGACGTCGAGACGGCGCTGTTCCTGGCCGAGGGGGAGCAACGCCTGGGCGACGTCATGGGCGCGATGTCCACGCTGCGGGCGATCGTCGCCCGGGGCAGCGGAGGGACCGACCCCCGCTGGCGAGAGGCCGCCGTCGAGGCCGGGTTCGCGCTCGCCCGGATCCTCAAGCAGACCGGGCAGCCCGAGGCTGCGGCGGACGAGCTGGCCACCCTGGCGCGCCTGGCGCCAGACCGGGCCCGCGAGGCCGAGCTGCAGATCGCCGAGCTCGCCCTCGCCCGCTACGACGTCCCCGGCGCGCTCGCGCACGCCACGGCCGCCGCCGCCGGAGCCGACCCAGCGCAGCTGGTTCGGATTGCGGACATCCGGGCACGCGCCGGCGACGAGGCCGGGGCGCGCGCCACTTACCGCCAGGCGATCGCCGGCGGCGCGGCACCGACGGCCGCTCTCGCGCTGGCCCAGCTCCTCGGACGCGACGGCCAGGCCGCCGAGGCCGCGGACGTGCTCGAGCGGCTCCTGCGCGCGACGGGGGATGACGCCGCGCTCGCCGACGCCGCTCGCCTCGCGCTGGGGATCGAGGAGTCGCTCGGACGTCTCCCGGCGCTCGCCGAGGCGCTGGTCGCCGATCCGGTCACCGATCGAGCCGCCGGGCGTGCCGCGGATCGTCCCGACGATCCTGGGGAGGCCAAGCAGACGTCGTCGCGGCGGCGCGCGCTGGTTGACGTGCTCGAGCGGATGCTCCCGCCTTTGCTGGTGGATCCGTCGGCCGACGGGACGCGGGCGCGCCTCGGGCGCGAAGTTCTTCGTCCGCTCCTCGATCTGGTGGTCGCGACCGAGGCGCCGGATCCGCGGGCGCTCCAGCTCCTCGGCCTTCTGGGGGACGCCGACGCCGTCCCGGCGCTCTGCCGCGTGGCCGCGCGCGCGCCCGCCGACGCGCGCGGCGCGGCGGCGGTGGCCGCGGCCGACGCCCGCCAGGCGGCGCTCGTGGCCCTCGGACACCTCGCCGATCCGCGCGCGGTCTCGACGCTCGCCGCGGCGGCCGCGGCCGGTCCGGGTCAGGCTCGGGCGGCGGCGATCTGGGGGCTGGGACGGATCGCCGACGAACGGGCCCGCGCCCTCGTCTGGCGGGCGATCGACGATCCACGGCCCGAGATCCAGGTGCTCGCCTGTCTGGGCCTCGGGCGCTCGACTGATCGGCGGGCGGTGGCGCTGCTCGGCCGCGTCGCCGGCGACGGGATGCGTCCGACCGAGGTCCGGCGCGCCGCCGCGGTTGCGCTCGGCCGCGCCGGGGGACCAGGGCCAGCCACGGCGCTGCTCGAGCTCCTCGAGGCGGATGATGCCGCGGTTTCGCAGGCGGCGGCCCTGGCTCTGGCCTGGACCCACGACGGCCGTGCGGTCCCCGCGCTGCTGACCCGCGCGCTGCTCGCCGACGGGGGCGCGCTGGCCAGCTCCGAGCCGGCGCGCGCGGCCCTCGAGGTCTGGGTCGCCGGCGCCTCGGCGCCCGACGAGGCGCGCGTCATCCTCGGCAACGAGCTCGTTCCAGCGGAGATCCTGTCGGCGCTCACCGCACCTCCACTGCCTGTCGATCTCACGCCGCTATTGCGGGCGCGCACGGGCGAGGTCGACGCCATCCTCGGTGAGGCGCTGGCCCACGGGGGCCCCGCCCGGCGGGCCGCGCTCGAGGCGCTGGACGCTCGCGCCGACGGGCCCGGCCTCGGAGCGCTGGTCCCCGCCGACGCGCTGCCGGCCGAGACGGCGAACGTGCTGCGCGAGATCGCCTGGCCGCTCGCGGACGGGATCGCCGCCGCGCTCGAGGATCCCGACCGGCGGAGCCGCGCCGCCGCGCTGGGGCTCCTCGCCAAGCTCGACGACGAACGCCTCACCCCGGCGCGGCTGGCGGAGGCGGTCCGGGACGGCGCCCCAGCGCTGGCGGATGCGGCGGTGGCGGCGGCCCGCCTCGTCGTCCGCCTCCACCCGGCGAGCGCGCCAGCCATCGCCGCCGCGGTAGCGCCGCTCGCGCTCGAGGAGAACGGGGCACCCGGATCCTGGGCCAGCCGGCTCGCGGCGGTCCAGCTGCTGTCGGCGCTCGGGCCGGCCGGGCTCGCCCCGCTCGACCGCGCGGTCGCCGATCGGAACCCCCTCGTGCGGGCGGCCGCGGCGGAGGCGCTCGGCCGCGCCCGCGCCGGTGGCTGACCGCACCGGCCGCGCTTGACTTGCGGGCCGCCCGGCCGAAAATGCGTGGATGCTCTGCCCGAATTGCGGCGCTGAGGTCCCGACCGGCAACCGCTTCTGCGGAAGCTGTGGCAACAAGATCGAGGCGGCACCCGCCCCCGCCAAGACGATGTTCTTCGGCGCGACGCAGCAGGCGCCGGGAAGGGCCAAGCTGACGGTCATCAAGGGCGAGGGGACCGACGGCGTCACCTACCTGCTCAACGCGAACGAGCACCTGGCCGGCCGCGTCGAGGGCGCCATCATGTTCCCCGAGGATTCCCTGCTGTCGCCGCGCCACGCGAGCTTCATCTACCGCGACGGTAAACTCCACGTCGTCGACGAGGGCTCGGTCAATGGCGTCTTCATCCGGATCAAGCAGCCGGTCGACCTGATCCCGGGCGCGCTGTTCCTGATCGGGGAGCAGCTCTTGCAGATCGAGCCGTCGCCGCCCGACCTCGGCCCCCAGCCCGACGCCGAGGGGACCTACTTCTACGCCAGCCCCAAGCGCCCCTCGAAGATGAAGCTGATCCAGCGGCTGCGCGGCGGCGAGATCGGAATGATCTACCGGTCGCGCAACGACAGCATCTCGATCGGGCGAGAGGGGAACGACGTCAACTTCCTGGACGACCCCTTCATTTCGGGCCGCCACGCGCAGATCACCATGAGCGCGGACGGCCAGGTCACCTTGACCGATCTCGGCTCGAAGAACGGGACGTTCGTGCGAATCAATGACGAGCTGACGCTCGAGCATGGCGACCACGTCTTCCTGGGCCAGCAGCTCCTCCGCGTGGAAATCAGCTGAGCTCGGCCGCGCGACGCCGCTGCAGCCGCTCGATTTCCTGCTAAAAATTGGTCCGGCGGCGCCGCGGCTCCGAATTGACGCTGGCGTCTCGCCATGTTAGTTGCGATAAGCTCACCGGGGGTCCCTTTGATCACCTGCAACCGCTGCGGCAAAGAAAATCAGGACCACTACAAGTTTTGCCTGGGCTGTGGCAGCGAGCTGGCGCGGCCTGCGCCTGCCCCGGCCCCAGTCGCCGCTCCTGCCCCCGCGCCGGCCCCGCAGCCCGAGCCTCGTGATCCGGCCCTCGACCGTACGGTCCTTCCGCCCTCACCGATGGGCGGCGCGGTCGCGGGAGAGCTACGCACCTCGTCGCCCGCTGCGCCAGCGGCCAAGGCGCGCGGCGGCATTCCCTGGGGCGACTCGCCCAAGATGCCGGCCCCCATACCGTTTCAGCTCCCGCCGAATCCGCTGGCCGGGACCCCCGCCCCGCGGGTGACCTCCGGCGGCAGCAACGGCGGTCCGATCGGGGTGCCGGCTGGCGCGACCCCGGCGCCTGTCCGCGTCACCGGAGCGGCGGCCCCCGCCGCCGCCCCAGCGGTTGCAGGCAACGAGTTCCCCTGCCCCACCTGCGGGAAAATGGTGCAGGCCGGTTTCGCGTTCTGTGGGGCCTGCGGCACCCGGATGGCCCGGCAGCCCTCGTCGGCCCCCGCCCCCGGCGCGGCGACCGGACCGCGCACGATGTTCATGGCCGGGTCGTCTGGTCCTCAGCCGGCGGCCCTCCCGCGCGGCCGCTTGATCCTCATCCGGCCGGACGGCTCCGAAGGGGGCTCGCACCCGCTTCACGACGGCGAGAACATCATCGGCCGCGGTCAGGCTCCGCTGTTCGACGCCGACGCCTACCTCTCGCCGCGACATGCCGAGCTGTCGATCGGCCCGGATGGGGTCACGATCCGCGACCAGCAGAGCCTCAATGGCGTGTTCCTCAAGATCACCGGCGAAGAGGGGCTCGAATCGGGGGACATCTTCCGCATCGGCCAGGAGCTGCTGCGATTCGAGGTGATCTCACCGCCCCAGCCGCTCGAGGACGGCACCGAGATCATGGGGACACCCAACCCGGGCTTCTGGGGCCGACTCTCGGTCATCGTCGGACGCGACGTCGACGGCTCGGCGTTCCCGCTGTTCGGCGAGTCCATCGTGCTCGGTCGCGAGCGGGGCGACATCCTGTTCCCGGAAGACGGGTACGTGTCGGGGACGCACTCGCGAATCTCGCTCCACGACGAGCACGTCTACCTCACCGATCTGGGGTCCTCGAACGGGACCTTCCTGCGGCTGCGCCACGAGCGCACGGTCCCCACCGGCTCCTTCATGCTGATGGGCCAGCAGCTGTTCCGGCTCGAGTATCGGTAGATCGCCGGGCGTCTACGCTGCGTTGCCCTCGGGGCGGCGCAGGCTATCGCCGATCAGGGGCGTGGTCCGCGCGACGGCGTGTACGCGCGCGGCGTCCCGTGGGACGCGCTCCTCCTCTCGAGTGGCGATCGATCCATCGGACCGATCGGCCCCGGGGGAAGCGACGCCGGGTTACTGCTTCTTCTCGACTTCGATCTTGCCCGAGCCCGCGTTCTTCTGACCGCCAAAGAACGCCTGGCGGGCGTTGTCCTGGGCAGCGGGCTCTACGTAGCGGAAGCCGTTCGGGATCTTGAAGTAGCTACCGTCGTCGAACATCACGCTGACGTCGACCGGCCCCTTCTCGTTGGCCGGGGTGACGACGCGGATCTTGTTCGTCGAGGCGATGGTGACCATCTCCGACTTCTTGTGCCCGAACTTCACCTCGGCCTGGGTCTTGCCGGGGGTGAACCCGCCTCCGTTGATCGAGATCTCCTCGCCGCCGGCGGTGGTTCCCTGCGGGGGTTCGACCGAATCGACCTTCAGCGGACCGCCACTTTGCGTACACGACGCAAGCGTGACGAACGCAGCCATGGAGAGGGCAAGACCGAGGACACGCTTCATCGTGTGTTCGCCTCCGCGAGAGAAGAAGCCGACCATAGCCCTCGGCGTCAGGGCGGTCAACAGATGTTGCGCCTCAGTCAAGCCCATCCGGGCGCCTGCAGCGCGTCCAGGCCGACCCTGCTCTACCGCGCTTCGACCGCGACCGCTCCCGAGCCGCGTCAGGGAGGGCGAGCTTTGCTCGCACGTCCCCATCGCGGAGGGGTCGGGACCCTTTGAGGGTCCCGAGGTGAATCAGACCGACTCGCGCTTGGCCATCGCGCGGCGCATCTTGACCAGCGCCTGCTCCTGGAGCTGCCGCACCCGCTCGCGCGAGAGGCGGTACTCGTCACCGATCTCCTTGAGCGTCCGCTCGCGGTCATTCACCAGCCCGAACCGCTTGCGCAGGATGTCAGCCTCGATCGGCTTGAGCGAAGCCAGGAACTTCAACATCTCGCTCTGTGTCTCGGTCGAAGCCATCTGATCGGGAACCGCCGGCCCCTCGTTCGGATCGACGAGGACATCGATGAGGCGCCGCCCATCCTCGTCCGAGATCGGACGGTCGAGCGAGACCGGCGTCTCGGAAAGGAACGTCTTCATCTTCTCCAGCTTCTCGGCCTCGATGCCGGTCGCAGCAGCGATCTCCTGGGTGGTCGGCACCCGTTCGAGCTTCGACTGCAGCTCGCGCTGCGACTTGGCGATGCGGTGGTAGGCGTCGATCATGTGGACGGGCAGGCGGACCGCGCGGCCCTTGTCGGCCAGCGCGCGGCTGATCGCGTGCCGGATCCACCAACTGGCGTAGGTCGAGAACCGGAACCCACGGCGGTAGTCGTACCGCTCGACCGCCTTCATGAGGCCGATGTTGCCCTCTTGAATGAGGTCGGCCAGCGGCAGACGTCCGTGGTTGAAGCGGCGGGCGATCGAGACCACCAGACGGAGGTTCGCCTTGACGAACTCGTTCTTGGCCGCCTTCAGCCGGAACGCCTTGCCAGACACCGTCCTCACGAAGTCGGCGAACGCCTTGGTCGAGGTGGAGAACGGCACCGTCCCCTCGAACGGCAGCCCCTGGACCGCCCGGCCCACCCGCTGGATCTCGGCCAGCGCCGCGTCGAGATAGATGCGATCGATGTCGAGCGCGCGCAGCTTGGTGGCCAGCGCGGCCGCCGTCTTGTCGAACCGCCCGCGCGCGGGGATGGAGGACTTGTGACGGGCCCGCGCAGCCGTCGCCCGGTGCACCTTCGCCTCGGGGAGCGGCTTACCCACCTCGCGCTCGACGATGTCGAGCAGCCAATCAGTCCCAGGCGCGAAGCCCAAAATCGTCTTCCAGAGATTGAGCTCCATCTCCTCGATGTTGCGCGCGGTCTCGAACTCTTGCTCCGGGCGCAGGACGTCCAGCTCCGCCATGTCGCGGAAGTACATCGCGAGGAAGCTGGCCGGCTCCTCGTCGCCCCGCCGCTTCTTGGCGTCGGCCTCGGCGACCACCTCGTCCTCGTCCTCGTCCTGATCCTCGTCGGCGTCCTCTTCGGCGCCGTCTGCGCTGACAGCGTCTTCGGCGCTGACAGCCTCGTCCGCGCCGGCGGAGCGGACGTCGCCCACGACCTCGTCGGTTTCGTCGGCCTCGATCTCGACGCCCGGGGTGGCGCCCAGCGCTTCGACCTCGAGCTCTTCGACCGCCGGTCCTACGCCCTCGGGCGGCAGAAGCGTGTCGTTCGCCGGGATCGGCGCCCGTGCGCCGGGGAACGGCTTTCCTGCCACCTTGGCCTTGACGTCGGTCTTCGCGTCTCGGGCAGGACGACGCCCGAGCGTCGACGCGGGCTTACGCCCCGCCTCACCGGGCCGACCCTTGCGGGCCAATTTCACTTTGACTCCTCGTGCGCTCATCTTGCTCATCTCCATCGAGCCGCGTCGCGATCCAGACACCTCTGAACCTGTAAGGGATATACGGACGTGGGCTGGAAAATATTCCGGGTCTACCCGCGTCACGGCTCGTAGACTCTGATGCTTGCGTCGGCGCTTTGGTTGCAAGTTGCGCACGCCCGCCAAGATGGGGAGCGCTGACACAAGCACAATGCCCGCGCAATCGGATTTTCGCGCTCTCAGCGCAGCGCGTCAGACAGGCAGAAAATCAGCCTTCGTCTTCGCGCTTTTCCGCCACGATGAGCAGGTTCCGCGAAGCGCTCCCGAAGAAGTCGCCCCTGGTCGCCAACCCACCTGAGACGTCGACCACACGGAACCCCGCCTGCCGCAACAGCCTTCCTATCTCGTGCAGGCTGTAGGCGCGCACCGAGAGCTCCTGCTCCAGTTGGCGGCCATCCTCGAAGACGATGGAACGGTGCGTGTTTATCCGGCTGGTGTGGAAATTGAAGTCGACCTCTTCCAGCACGACGCACCCCGTCCCTTCCCACCAGACCCGGACCGGAAGGTCGGCCACGACGTAGTCGCGGTTCACGATGTCGAGCAGGAAGCGCTTGCCCGGCTTGAGCGCGCGGCCGATGCGCTCGGCGACGCGCAGGTTCGTCTCCTCGTCGAAGTACCCGAACGACGTCAGCATCGAATAGGCGCCCTCGAATTGCTTCTCGAAGGCCATCTCGCGCATGTCGGCGTGGACGAAATTGACTGACAGCGCGCGCCGCTGCGCCTCGTCCGCGGCGCGGATCAGCAGCGGCAGAGAAAGGTCGAGGCCGGTGACGTTGTAACCCCGCTGGACCAGCTCGATGGCGTGACGGCCGTAACCACAGCCGACGTCGAGGATCTCCGAGCCGGGCGGCGCCTCGAGCGCGCTCGAGATGAACTCGACCTCGCGGAGGGTCTGGTCAGCCCGCATGAACGGAAGCGTGCGGAGGTAGTCCTCGTCGAACACCTCCTCGAACCAAGGCTTCGACCGCTTGGGCCGGCGCGGCCGCGGCGACAGGGCCTCGGGCAAGATCGGGAGCGCGGGCAGGAGCGGCCCGTGCGGCTCCTCCAAGATCGCCTTTGGCGGCGCCGGTTTGACCTCCGGCCCGGGGGTCTTGAGATAGCTACCGGGGATGGGAGGGGGCGTCGACGGCGGCGGGCGGGGAGCTCGCGGCGGGGCGCTCGCGGCGTCGGCGGCCGGAGGTCCCTCTGCGGCGTCGTCGACCTCGAGCGCGTCGGCGCCCTGCAGCTCCTCGTCCGCCTCGGCGGTGGCCGAGGCGGGCAGCGGGGGTGGCGTTGGCCCTGGCACGGGCGGCGCAGCGGCCGCCCCGGACGGCGTCACCGGGGCCGGCGTCAGGCCGACCTCGGGCGCCGGCGTGGCGCCGACCTCGGGCGCCGGCGTGGCGCCGACCTCCGGGGCCGGCGTGGCGCCGACCTCCGGGGCCGACGCTGCGACGACGGTCGCGGCCGGTGTGGGAGCGACGGCTGGGGTCGGCGTCGGGCTGCCGATCTGGTTCGCCAGATCCGAAGAGGCGGCGCTCCCGTCGCTGCCCATCGGCCGGACCGGGAGCGCGCCGGCGACGTCCGCAGATCCGTCGACAGACGGCTCGGCGACCGGGAGCGGGGGCGGCCTGACGGCCTCGGGCGGCGGCGTCGGCTGCATGTCGTCGGGCACCGCCGCCGCAGGCGCGGCGGCCGCAGGGGCGGGCTTCGGTTCGGGCGGCGGCGTGGGGCCGGGAACCACGACCTCGGGCGGCGGCGTCAGGGGACCCGAGTCCAGCGCGCGAACGGCGGCGGCCTCGGCTGCCAGCGCGGCAGCCTCGGCGTCCGATTGCCCGCCCCCGACCGACGCCCCGAAGGGGCTGTCGAGCGATGGCGGCGCGTACGGCTGCCCGGAGGTCCCGTCGACGAGGTCGACCGGCGTCGCGCCGACGGCGCCGTCGGGAATCGGGGGCGGCAGCGGCTCGGACAGCGGCGGCGGAAGCGGCTCCGACAGCGGCGGGGGCAACCGCTCGGCGGGCGCGGCATCGGCGGGCGCGAGATCCGGCTCGGGCTCCGGCGGCGCTGGGAGTGGCACGGAGAGCGGGATGCCGGCGGCGGGCGTGCCGCGTGGCTGCGTCGTCGTGCGCCGGCGGACGGTCGGCGTCGCGAAGTCACCGCTGGCGATCCCGATGGGCCCGCTGCGCTCGCGCGGGATGGCCGCGCCGACCCGCGCCCGGCGCACGGGAGCGCCCACGGCTCGCTTGGCCGCGTCCTCGACCGGCGCCCGAGGGGGAGGCGTGGCGTCGGCGTCGGGGGTCCCGTTCGAGTGGCGCGATGTCTCGTCGTGGGCTTTCGACACGGCCATCAGCCTCGGGAAACCGCGGAGGTTCCGTTCGCCGCACGCACGCGCCCGATGCCAATCCCCATCTTCATCCCCTCGCCAGCCGCGAAGCTGCCGAGCTCGACCCGCCCCGGCTCGAACACCACGATGGTCGTCGAGCCGAGGTGGAAGATCCCCAGCTCCTCGCCGCGACCGATGGGCTTCGGCTCGTCGTAGCGACGATGACGAACGGCGGCGCGCAGGAACCGGGGCCGGTGGGTGGCCACCTCCGGATCATACGACACCGTGACGTGTCCGACGCCAATCGCGGCGACCATTACGACAGCGCAGAGCCCGCCGCTGTCCATCTCGATCAGAGTGACGAACCGCTCGTTGCGGACGAACAGCCCGGGCTCGGTGGCGACGCTCTTGGCGCCGACCGAGAACAGCGTCCCCGGGATGTGGCGCCAGCCGATCACCTTCCCGCCCACCGGCGAGTGAACGCGGTGGTAGTCCTTCGGCGAAAGGTAGGTGATGAGGTAGGCGCCCCCCTCGAGGCGGGCGGCCACCTCGGCCTCGCCGAGGAGCTCGGTCAGATCGAAGGTGGTCCCCTTCGCCTGGATCAGCGTCCCGGCGGTGGCGAGACCGCACTCGACGACGACACCGTCGGCCGGCGAGACGATCCCGCCCGGCTCGTCCGCGATCGGACGGGCGCCCGGCCGCAGGCGGCGCGTGAAGAACTCGTCGAAACCGCCATATTCCTCGAGCGGCTTCTCTGCCTCGGCGACGTCGATGCCGTAGACGCGCGCGAAGCGCGCCAACATCGCCTGCCGCAGCCGGGTCGGGATGCCGCGGCTGGCCCCCCAACCGATGGCGCCCGACACGGCGCGTTTGGGGACGATCCGCCACATCGAGCGTCTGGCCCGGTCGCTGAAAGAGAGCCCACCCATGAGGAGTTGCGGAGCGTCGGGGGCTTCCGCGGATCTCGAATCTTAGGTCAGCGTCACTGTCCCGTCAAAGGCTAAGGGGCCGTCCCCATTTCAGGAACGACCCCTTCGCCGTCAGTGACGACGCCTGACGAGGTCAGGCGTTTATGGTCGGTGACGAGCGCCCAACCTCGGCCGGGCGCCCACCGGTCTTAGTTGTCGAAATAAAGCGCGAACTCGTACGGGTGCGGACGCGTGCGGATGGCGTCCACCTCGTTCTCCCGCTTGTAGTCGAGCCAGGTCGAGATGACGTCCGGGGTGAACACGTCGCCCTTGAGCAGGAAGGCGTGATCCTTCTCGAGCGCGTTGAGGGCGGCGTCGAGCGAGCCCGGCGCCTTCGGCACGTCCTTCGACTCCTCGGGCGACAGGGCGTAGATGTCCTTGTCCAGCGGCTTGCCCGGGTCGATCTTGTTCTGGATGCCGTCCAGGCCGGCCATCATCATCGCCGCGAAGGCGATGTACGGGTTGGCGGTCGGGTCGGGGCAGCGGAACTCGAGCCGCTTGGCCTTCGGCGAGCTGCCACCGATCGGGATGCGGACCGACGCCGAGCGGTTGCGCGACGAGTAGGCCAGGTTCACCGGCGCCTCGAAGCCCGGGACGAGACGCTTGTAGCTGTTGGTCCCCGGGTTGGTGAAGGCGCACAGCGCCGGCGCGTGCTTGAGGATGCCGCCGATGTAGTAGAGGGCGGTGTCCGACAGGCCCGCGTACTTGTCGCCGGCGAAGAGGTTCTTCTCGTCCTTCCAGATCGACTGGTGGCAGTGCATGCCCGAGCCGTTGTCTCCGTAGATCGGCTTCGGCATGAACGTGGCGGTCCGCCCGTTGGCGCGCGCGACGTTCTTGACCACGTACTTGTACCACATGGTCCAGTCGGCCATCTTCTTGAGGCTGTTGAACTTCATCGACAGCTCGCACTGGCCGCCGGTGGCCACCTCGTGGTGGAACACCTCGACCGGGATGCCCACCTTCTCGAGCGTCACGGCCATGTCGGCGCGCAGGTCGTGCAGGGTGTCGGTCGGCGGAACGGGGAAGTACCCGCCCTTGTGCGGCGGCTTGTAGCCGAGGTTCGGACCCTCTTCACGGTCGGTGTTCCAGCGCCCCTCGATCGAGTCGACGATGTAGCTCGAGCGGTTCGGACCCTCGGAGTAGCGGACCTCGTCGAAGATGAAGAACTCCGGCTCGGGGCCGAAGTACGAGGTGTCGCCGATCCCGGTCGACTTGAGGTACGCCTCGGCCTTGGCCGCGATGGTGCGCGGGTCGCGCGAGTACGGCTGCTTGGTGATCGCGTCGACGATGTCACAGGTGAGCGACAGCGTCGGCAGCTTGAAGAACGGATCCATCACCGCCGTGTTGGCGTCGGGGATGAAGATCATGTCGGAGGCATGAATCGGCTGCCAGCCGCGGATCGAGCTGCCGTCGAAGAAGTAGCCGTCCTTGAAGACGTCGACCTCGAGCTTCGCGATCGGCATCGTGGTGTGCTGCCAAATCCCGAGCAGGTCGACGAACTTGAAGTCGACCATCACGGCGCCGCTCTTCTCTGCCAGTTTCAGTGCCTCAGCTGGAGTCATTAGGAGTTCCCCTGTTGCGATGGTGTTGGTTGGTGGTGCCCGAAAGTGTTGGGTGGGTTCTGCGGTACGGCTCGGCGGCTTAGAGAGCGTCCTCGCCGCGCTCGCCGGTGCGGATGCGGATCGCTTCCTCGACCGGGGTCACGAAGATCTTGCCGTCGCCGATCCGCCCGGTGCGGGCGACCGACATGATGGCCTCGACCACGTCGCGCACGATGTCGTCCTTGACGACGATCTCGATCCGGACCTTGGGGACGAAGTCGACCACGTAGGCGGAGCCCCGATAGACCTCTTTCTTCCCCCCGGTGCGCCCGAAGCCCTTGACCTCGTACACCGTCATCCCCTGCACGCCGACCTCGCGAAGACGATCCTTCACATCGTCCAGCTTGAACGGCTTGATGATCGCTTCGATCTTCTTCATTTGCCCTCACGCTAGCGCGGCATTGTTTCGCGCTTGTTTCGAAGCAGTTAAATCGTCGTAACCCTGCGCAGTGAAGCGCAAACCCGGCGCGCGATCAACCGGTTTTGAGCGCTCCGACGAGCTCGCGGACGTCGCTGACGCCGTCGGCCGCCAAGCGCTCTTCGAGATCGCGGACGATGTGTCCGGACGCGTCGGGATCGACGAAGCTCTGGGTGCCGACCTGCACGGTGCTGGCCCCGGCGAGAAAGAACTCGATCGCGTCGGTGGCGTCCTGGATCCCGCCGATCCCGGAGATGGGCAGCGGCACGCCAGCCCGACGCACCTGGAACACCATTCGTAGCGCGATCGGCTTGATGGCCGGACCGGACAGGCCGCCGAAGATGGTGGCGATCTTGGGCTTGCGGGTGCGCGCGTCGATCGCCATCCCGGTGATGGTGTTGATGATCGACAGGCCGTCGGCCCCGCCGTCGGCGCAGGCCTTGGCCAGCGCGACGATGTCCGAGGTGTTGGGCGTCAGCTTGATCCAGAGCGGCTTCTTGATCACCTCACGACAGGCGCGCACGAGGTCGCGCAGGACCCTGGGATCCGTCCCGAACTCGATCCCGCCGGCCTTGATGTTCGGGCAGGAGACGTTCATCTCGAGGGCGTCGACGCCGTCGAGGCGATCGAGCCGACCGCCGCAGTCGACGTACTCGTCGAAGGTGGCGCCGAAGAAATTCACCAGCACCCGCGTCCCGCACTGGCGCAGGTAGGGGAGCTTCTCGCGCTCGAACCCTTCGACGCCCACGTTCTCGAGCCCGATCGAGTTGAGCATCCCCGCGGCCGTCTCGCAGATACGCGGCGTCGCGTTCCCGAACCGCGGCTTGGGGGAGATCCCTTTGGTGACCAGCCCGCCGAGGGAGCGGAGGTCGGTCAACCCCTCGAACTCCTTGCCGTAGCCGAAGGTGCCCGATGCAGTCAGCACCGGATTCCGGAAGGCGAGGCCCCCCGTCTCGATCGCCAGATTGACCCTGGTCATGCCGGGCAGGCCGCCGGCGCCGCCGGAGGGGCTTCCTTGACGTCGAGCACGTCGGCCGCGTCGAACACCGGCCCGTTGCTGCAGACGTAGCGGTAGGGACGCGACCGCGCCGGAATCGCGCAGCCGAGGCAGACACCGATCCCGCACGCCATCTGCTCCTCGAGCGAGATGAAGCAGGGGACCTTGAGGTCGCGCGCCATCCGGGCGATCGCCCACAGCATCCCGTTCGGCCCGCAGCCCATCACGCGGACCTGCTTCCCCTGATGGTGGCGAAGTCGCGCCTCGAGCGCTCGCGTGACGAGCCCCTTGTCGCCGACCTCGCCGGTCTCGGTCGTGAGGAACAGGGTCAGCCCCATCGCCTGCATCTCGCGCAGGAGCACCAGGTCGGGCGCGCCCCGGCCGCCGTAGATCATCTCCGAGCGGTCGATCTGGCCGGCCGCCGCCGCGCGCGCCGCCTGCATGTACATCGGGGGCAGCCCCACACCGCCGGCGACGAGCAGATCGACCGTGTCGGCGCGCGGCTCGGGGAAGCTGGTCCCGAGCGGCCCGAGCACGTCGACCTCGGCCCCCGGCAGCGCACGCTCGAGCAGAGCGGTGCCCCGCCCGACCGTCTTGGCCAAAATCTCGGCTCGACCACCGGGGCCGGCGGACATCAGGGAGAATGCGCGGGGGAGAAGCGGGTCGCGCCCCCAAGCACCTCGAATCATTACAAATTGTCCGGGCTGGGCGGCGGCAAGCGATTCGCAGCCGTCGAGCTGCAAAACGAAGTAGCCACCTCCAAGTACCCGGTTTTCCGAGATTTTCGCCTGGAAGTAGCGCACGGTCCTGGTTCGGTCTTTCTACCCCGAACGGGCTGGAATTGCCCTCTTATTCTTGCAGGGTGGTAAGACCTGTGTTAGTGACCGAAGTCTAAAGGGGCGCCGCCAATGGACTTCATGTTCGAGGACGAGGTCGACGAAGTCGGGTCGGACGTCGAGGCATATTGCCCCAAGTGCAAGGGCGATACCACGCACGTCGTCATTTCCAAGTACGAGGACGAGATCCGGCGCGTCCAGTGCAACCCTTGCGGTGACGTTCACTCGTTCCGCAAGCCGCGCGGGGACGTCGAGGACGATGTCCCAGAGCCGATCGCCGCCAAGAAGCGCGCGATGATGAAGAAGCTCACTTGGGAAGAGTTCTTCGCCAAGCACAGCGACAAGAACGCCAAGCCGTACGAGTTCCGGGAGCACTATCACGAGAACGTGATCGTGACGCACCCCAAGTTCGGCACGGGGTTCATCTCGGAGATCATGTCGGACAGCAAGGCCGAGGTGACCTTCAAGGACTCGCGGCGCGTGCTGGTCCACAACCGGAAGGACATGCCCGGGCTGCCACTGGCCGCCGAGGGCGACGGCCATCCTTCGGATACCAAGCTGAACAAGAACGGAAAGCTGGCCGCCGCCCCCAAGGCCAAGCCCGCCAAGGCCCCCGCCGTCGCCAAGGAGGCGCACAAGCCAGCGCCCGCGCCGGCCAAGCCCGCGGCCAAGGCCCCCGCCGGCCGCTCGATGAAGGCGCCCGTCAAGACGGCGCCCGCCGCCAAGGTCGCCCAGCGCACGGCCAAGCCCGCGCGCCCGGTTCGCTCGGCGCCGCGCCCCCGCGCGGCGGCCAAGCGCCCCGCCAAGGCCGCCAAGCGCAGCAAGAAGTAGCGCGGAGACCGGGAACCCTCGCCCGGTTCCCGGTGGTCCTTTCGCCGCGCTACTTCAGCAGGAACACGTACAGATCGTAGAGCGCGTGCGTGTAGACGGCGATCGCGAAGCCGCGGTACCAGAAGAGCAAGCCGAAGCAGATCCCCGCCAGCACGCGGAACACGAAGATCCCGAGGTGCAGCTGATCGCCGTAGGGCGGGATGTGGTGCATCGCCGAGAACAGGAGCGCCTGCAGCAGCAGCGCGAGCACGAAGGCGATCCAGCGGCGCATCCCCATCACCCGGCCGAACAGCACGGTGAGGCCGGTCAGGATGCCCAGCCGGAACACCGTCTCCTCGTACACGCCCGCGCCCAGCGACATCACGACGCGGGTGCCGAAGCTCTGCTGGGCGACGAAGCCGCCGGCCCCGCCCGCCAGCTGGGGTGAGATCCCGAGGCCGCGGGTCATCACGAAGACGATGAGCGAGCCCATGGTCAGCGCGTAGATCGCGCTCTCGAGAAAGACGGGCACGATGAGCCTCGGATCGAACCGCTGCTTGTGGCGCAGGACGGTGACCGCGATCGCGAACGTCACGGCGACCGCGAAGGTGTAAGCGAGGTAGGTCCCCTTCGAGAGGCCCAGGTTCTTGAACAGGAAGACGGTGAGAAAGTCGGCTCCGTTCAGCACCGGGAGCGTGAAGAGGACGCCCAGCTGGTAGACGAGAAACAGCGGGAACACCAGCACCAGGCTGGTGAGGAGGTTGCGCGGATCGCGGCCCACCTTGCCGCCGAGCCCTGGCAGCTTGCCCTGCTTCATCGCCTTCGATCTTACCGTGCCGGTCGAGCCCATGCCGTCACCGCCCGCGCCGCTTGCGACGCTCCGGGCGCTCGGTCTTGGCCGGCTTCTCGGGGTGCCCCGCCTTCTTGTCCAGCGCGGCGATGGCGTCGGTCAGCTCGTCCTTCATGCAGGTGGTGTCGGCTCCCCCCCAGCTGATGGGGCCAACCCGGCGCGCGCGCAACCCCCGGAGCGCGGGCAGCGCGCGCGGGTCGTCGAGCTCCTTCAGCTTGAGGACCCACTCTTTTCGGTCGTCGCAGGTGGCGGCCTTGCGCAGCTCGAGGATGTCGAGCGAGACCCGATCGACGCGCTTCTCCTGGTCGAGGTCCACCAGCGCCGCGGCCGCGCGACGCCGGCGCGGGAGGTCGCCCCCCTCGTTGGCCACCTTGGCCAGCAGATCGGCCGCCGGCGCGCCGACGTGGTCGATGAGCAGCGACAGCGCCGCGTCGTCCAGCTTCGGGTCCTCGAGCATGGCGTCGACGTGCCCCAGCAGGACCGGATCGCCGCGGAACCCCGGGTCGAGCGCGATCGCCTGGGTGTAGTCGTCCAGCGCCTCCTGATGGTGGTCCTGGACGTAGGCCACGCGCCCCAGCATGTAGCGGACACGCGCGTCCTTCGGCCGCGAGGCGAGCATGGTCTCGAGCGCCAGACGGGCGGCCGTCGGGTTGTCGTCCTCCAGCCACCCCTCGATCTTCTTCATCTCGGCGGCGATGTCGGGCGGCGGCGGTGCCGGCTGGGCCGGGACGGCGCGCGGCACCACCCGGCGGTGCGCGAGCCGCTTGACCGTCACGCCGCCGACCCCGATCGCCAGCGCCGCCAGGACTACCGGCAGCGCGCGGCTGCGGCGCTTCTGCGCGGGCAGATCCATCGCCGGCAGCGTGGCGTCCGTCGCCAGCTCGTCGCCCTCGCCTGCCTGGGCCTCGGCGTCGTCGAGCGCCTGCAGAAAGGCCGCGGCCGTGGCGAAGCGGTTGTCGCGCGACTTCTCCATCGCCTGCAGGATGGCCTGCTCGAGCGGCAGCGGGACCTCCACCTGAGGGGCCACGTCGTGGATGCGCGGCGGCGCGTGCGCCAGGTGCATGGAGATGATCTTGACCTTGTCCTCGGACTCGAACGGACGCCGGCCGGCCAGCATCTCGTAGAGGATGACGCCGGCGGCGTAGATGTCGGCGCGCGCGTCGACCGCCTCGCCCAGCGCCTGCTCGGGCGAGAGGTACTCCGGCGTGCCGAAGATGACGCCGGCCTGGGTCAGCGCCTGCCCCCCGCTCTGCGGGTCGGTCACCTTGGCGATGCCGAAGTCGAGGACCTTGACGACGTCGCGCTGGCCGTCGCGCTCGACCAGCATGATGTTCTCCGGCTTGAGATCGCGGTGGACGACACCGGCGGCGTGCGCGTGGTCGAGCGCGCGCAGGATCTGCCGCTCGATCGCCAGCGCGCGCTCGATCGACTGCGGTCCGCTGGCGATGACCGACGACAGCGACGAACCGGCCAGGAACTCCATGGCCAGGAACAGCGAGCCCTCGGCCGTCCGCCCGAAGTCGGTGACGGTGATGATGTTGGGGTGGGCGAGCCGGCTGGCCGACTCGGCCTCGCGCTCGAAGCGGCGGGCGAACTCTTCTTTCCCCGACAGCTCCGGCAGCAGCACCTTGATGGCCAGATCGCGCCGCATCATCGTGTGCTCGGCGCGGTAGACCGCCCCCATCCCGCCCACGCCGATCCGGCTCACGATCCGATAGCGCTCGCCCACCACGGTGCCGATGAACGGATCGGTGACCGGGGCGCCGCAGCGGGCGCAGAAGGTGTCCTCCAGCTGCACCTCGCCGGCGCACCCCGAGCAGGCCGACATCAGCGCGTCCCCTCGGCGTGGGCCGCGCGCGCAGCCCCGCCGCCGTCGCCGCGGGCGCCCAGGTCGGCGCGGGCGCCGGCCGGCCGCTCGGGACGCACCACCGCGATCGTCTCGCGCTTGGGGTCGAGGAAGCGGCGCGCGGCGCGGGTCACGTCGGCGGCGGTGACCCGCGCCAGCGCGGCGGGGGCCTGGCGATAACTCATGAGCCCAACACCGTACGCCTCGTCGAGCGCCAGCGCATCGGCGATCGCCACCTGCCCGCGCAATTCCAGCGCGCGCCGCCCGGCCAGCCGCCGCGCCGCCCGCTCGGTCTCGGCCGCGCTCACGCCCGCGCCGGTCATCTCGGCCAGGATCTCGCGCACCGCCGCCACCACGGCGTCGACGGCCTCGGGGCGACATCCGACGTCGACGGCCAGGTAGCCGGGCGCGACGCCCGCGGCGGCGCGCGCGCCGGCGTGAAACGCGAGCGGCGCCCTTCCGGTGTAGAGCCGATCGAGCCGCCCGCCCGAGGCGAGGATCTCGGCCAGCACCTCGAGCGCGGCCCGATCGGGATCGCGCGGCTCGGGCCCCGGGTATCCGACGACCAGCTCGGCCCCGCCGCGCTCGGTGTTCTGAAACAGCGCCACCGGCTCGGCGTGCGCGGGCGGGGGCGGAGGGTCGGGCGGCGCGGTGCCGGCCGGCGCCTTGGCGAAGAGGGCGGTCAACGTCGCCACCGCTTCCTTGGGGTCGACGTCGCCGACCACCGAGACGACCAGCCGTCCGAGCGGGTAGTGACGGCGGTAATGCTCGAGGAGGCGGACCCGCCCCAGCGCCGCCAGCGACGAGGCCGTGCCGAGCGGATCGAACCGGAAGGGGTGCCCCGGCCACAGCGCCTCGTCGAACAGCTGCGCGGCCCGGGTCGGATCGCCGGCGCGATGACGGCCGCGGTTGACGACCACCCGGCGGCTGTCGTCGAGCTCGTCCGGTGCGAAGCTGGGGCGCAGCAGGCAGTCGGCGAGCAGCGCCAGCCCGCGCGGCCAGCTCGCCGGCAGGAGCTCGGCGCGCACCCCGAGGTGGTCCCGATCGGAGAACCCGGTCAGCCGCCCGCCCAGGGCCCGGGCCTCGTCGTCGATCTGCTGCGCCGAGCGCGCGCGCGTGCCGCGGGTGAGGAGCGCCGCGATCAGCGCGCCCGCGCCGTTCGACCCGGCGTCCTCGGCGCGCGAGCCGCCAGCCCAGGCCGCCTCGACGGCCACCATCGGCGCGCCCCGCTCGCGCAGCACGATGATGCGCAGCCCCGCCGGGGTGACCGCGCGGACCACGTCGCCGCCGGCGGCGACCGGCGGGCTGGCGGCCTGGACCGGCGCTTCCCGCCGCGCCGGCGCGCCCGCGACGATCGTCTCCAGCCGCGACAGCTCGGCCGCCGACGAGGCGCGCGCGGCGGCCGGATCGAGCACCGCCAGCCAGAGCGCGTCGGGTCGGAGCAGCTTGGCCGCCGCGGCGCGCAGCGACGCCGGATCGAGCGCGCGCAGGGCCTCGCGGTAGCGGGCGTCGTAGCGCTCGTCCTCGGCGATGGCCGCCGCGAAGCCGAGCCGGCGGGCGCGCCCCTCGACGCCGTCGTCGCCCCGTCCGAGATCGGCGCCCAGCGCGGCGCGGGCGCGCTCGAGCTCGTCGGCCGGGACCTCCTCTCGCCCGAGGCGGAGCGCCTCGTCGATCGCCGCCTCCGCCGCCGCCTCGCTTCGCTGCGCGGCGGGGCTGAGCTCGAGCGCCAGCAGCGCCCCCGCGCGCGAGCGGAGGGTGAACCCCGAGACCGCGCTCGCCACCTGGCGGTTGTCACACAGCTCGCGCGCGAGCCGCGAGCCGTCGCCGCGCGCGAGCAGGACCGCGATCAGATCGAGCGCCGCCCCCGCCGCGGGGCCGGGCGCCTCGACGCGGAACCCGGCCGCCACGCGCGGCTCGAGCCCCGGCGCGTTCGACAGCAGCGCGCGCGGGCCGGACGGGGGAGGCGCCGCCGGGGTTCGCGCGGCGGCGCGCCCGCGCGGAACGGCCGCGAAGGCGCGCGCCACCGACGCGCGCGCGGCCGCCGCCTCGACGTCCCCCACCACCACCACGGTCATGTTCGCGCCCACGTACGTCTCGGCGAAGTGAGCGGCCAGCGCCTCGCGCGTCGCGGCCGCCACGGTCGCGGGCGTCCCCAAGAGCGGCTGCGCCGCGGCCCCGCCCGCGAAGGCGCCGGCGCGCAGGAGATCGGCCGCCGCCCGCGCCGGATCGAGCGCCGCGCGGGCGATCTCCGCCGTCACCCGCCGCTTCTCCTGCTCGAGCTCGCCCGGATCGAACGCCGGCGCGCTCACCGCGTCGCCGAGCACGTCGAGGCCGAGGTCGAGAAACGGCGTCGCCAGGGTGGCGGCAAACACGGTCTCGTCGAGGCCGGTCCAGGCCCCGACCGCGCCGCCCGCAGCCGCGATCTCCCGCTCGGCCGCCCCCGGCGCGCGCCGGCGCGTCCCCCGGAACAGGAGGTGCTCGTAGAGGTGCGCCGCCCCCGCCAGCGCCGGCGGATCGTCGGCCGCCCCCGACGCCACCCAGACCTGGACGGCCACCACCGGCGCGGCGTGGTTCTCCTCGACGATCACCCGCACGCCGTTGTCGAGGCGCGACTCGGCGCGCGTGCGGGGCCCGCCCATGCCTCCGCCCGGGACGACCGTGTCGGCCGCCGGGTGGACGGCCGCGCCGGGCCCCCCGAGCGAGCGGCAGCCCCCGAGCGGCACCACCAGCAGCAACGACGCGAAGGGGAGCGCCGCGTGAGCGAACGACACGGATCTCACGAGCGGCCAGAGGTTACCACCATTATCGCGGCCGACGCCCCGGGAGGGGCGCTCTCCCAGCTTGTGCGACATGGTTGTAGTCTCGGGTCGGGATGAAGCGGCGGACGTTCTTGCGCGCGGTCGGTGCGACGGGTGGAGCGGCGCTCGCGGCCGAGCTGCCGCGCCCGGCCGCCGCCGCGCGCCCGGCCGCGCTCGACCGTCTCAAGCAGGCGCGGATCGCCGTCGTCGCGCGCGCGGCCGCCGGCGACGCCACCGTCGAGCTCGCGCTCGGGCCCGCGCCCCAGGCGCGCCGCGAGCTGCGGACGGGGACGCTCGTGCTGAGGGCGGTCCCGGTGGGCGCCGGCCGCGAGGCGGTCGATCTCTTCATCACCCACCGCGCCAAGGTCGGGGCGCCCGCCGGCACGTTGAGCCTGGCGCTCGACTTCGGCGCCTGGTCGACCGACGCGTACGTCCTCCTGCCCGGGGCCTGTTACGCCGGCAATCGGTTCGCCTCGCGCTTCGTCGGCTATCCGCCGCTCCTCACCGAGCCGGCCGACATCGGCCCGCACGTCCCGCCGATCGTGACCGACATCCCGCGCCTCAACCTGCACCCGGGCCCCTCGCGCCTGGAGATCGCGGCGGCCGATCTGGCCACGCCGGCGGCGGCGGTGTTCTCCCCCGCCGCACGCCTCGGCGTCATCTTGCTGGTCGATCCCGCCACCGCCGCCGGCCGCACGGCCCTGGTGGTCACCGAGAACGACGAACGCACGCAGGCGACCGTCGCCGCGACCACGCCGTTCGTGCGCGAGCGCCGCCGCGCTGACGGCGCCGCCGCCCCGATGCCGCGGCCGGCGCCACCTCGCCCGGGCGACGCGCTCACGCTGCGCGCGCGGGCGGTGGTGTTCGATTGCCCGGACGTCGGCGCGCTCACCGAGCGGCTGTTCGCGCTGCGCAAGGCGCTGACCGGCGCGACCGCGCGCCCGCCCACCCTGCCGTTCTCGGCCGCCTTCGCCGAGCACGAGGCGCGGGTCAACGCCCGCTTCCTGGCCAAGCAAGGCTTCTTCGCGCTGGGCGCGCGCGACAGCGCCTACACGACCTGGCAGAGCGGCTGGTGCGGCGGCCTCGCCACCACGCTCCCCTTGCTGGCGGCGGGCGACAAGCGCTCGCGCGCCCGGGCGCTGCAGACGATCGACTTCGCGCTCGGCGGGCAGGCCGCCTCGGGATTCTTCCACGGCGTCTCCGACGGAACGACCTGGTACAACGACGGCTTCACCGCGCCGCTGCCGCCCGCCCCCCCGGGCGCCTGGCCGCCGCGCGCCCCGCCCTATCACCACCCGCGCTGGCACCTCGTCCGCCGCAGCGCCGACACGCTGGCGCTGCTGCTCCGACAGCTGGCGCTGCTCGACCGGCAGGCGGCCGCGGCCCCGCACGAGGCGGCGCCCGTCGATCCGAGCTGGGCCAAGTCGGCGCGGCGCTGCGCCGACGCGCTGGCGGGCCTCTGGGAACGCCACCGCCAGCTGGGCCAGTTCGTCGACGTCGAGAGCGGCGAGGTGATCGTCGGCGGCTCTTCATCGGCCGGGATCGCGCCCGCGGCGCTGGCCCTGGCCGCCGGCTATTTCAAGGAGCCGCGCTACCTCCAGATCGCCGAGGAGGCCGCCGGGCACTTCTTCGAGCGCTTCGTGGCGGCCGGCGTGACCTGCGGCGGCCCCGGCGACGCGCTCCAGTGCCCCGACAGCGAGTCGGCGGGCGCGCTGCTCGAGTCGTTCGTGACGCTGTTCGAGGCGACCCGGGAGCGGGTCTGGATCGACCGGGCGCGCGCGGCGGCCCACCTGCTCGCCAGCTGGGTCATCTCGTACGACGCCCCGCCGGCCGGCCGCGGGTGCCCGCCGCCGGGCCCGGTGCGCGCGACCGGCGCGGTCTTCACCGACGCTCAGAGCCGCACGGGCGCCCCGGGCTACGCCGTGTCGTCGGGGGGCGCGCTGTTCCGCCTCTACCGCGCCACCGGCGAGGTCGCGTTGCTCGAGCTGCTGCGCGACACCGCCCACAACCTGGCCCAGTACCTGCGCGGCGGCGACGAGCCGCCCCCCTCGGCGGGGACCCGCGGAGCGGAGGACTGCTCGCGCGCCGATACCGGCGACTGGCTCGAGCCGAACGAGCGCGTCGTCGTCCCGTCGGCCGGCCTCTACGACGCGATCGCGTTGCTGACCTACACCGAGCTCCCCAGCGTCTACGCCCAGACCGACGCCGGCCTGGTGTTCGCCTTCGATCACGTCGAGGCCCGCGTCAAGGAGCGCCTGGCCGGGCGGCTGGTCGTCTCGCTGCGGAACCCGACCGCCCGGCCGGCGGCGCTGCGGCTCCTGTCGGAGACCGCTGCCGACGCCGCGCTGCCGCTGCCTCCCGACGCCGTCCTCGCCGCGCCGATCACGGTGGTCGCGCCCGGGGCGACCGTCGAGCTGGCGATGCCGCCCATCACGGCCCGTCGATGACGGCCCGCCGCTGCGATCGCGACCTCTGCTAAGATTTCGCGGTGGCCACGGGCGGGCTTCTGTCGATGCGCCTCGGGCAGATCCGACGGCGGCTGCGCCTGCAGGCGGCGGTCGAGGGCGCGGTCCTGGGGGCCACCATCGTGGCGGCGGCGCTGGCGGTCGGCCTGGCGATCGCGCGCGCGCGCGGGCAAGCGGCGGACGCGCGCGGCGCGACGCTGAATGGGCTCGGGCTGGCGGCCCCGGTGGTCGTCGCCGTCCTGGCCGTCCTCTTGGGCGCGCTCGCAGGCGCGGCGGCGCGGGCGGCGCGACGGATCCCGCTCGATCGATGCGCTCGCCTCGCGGACGCCGCGCTCGACGGCCAGGACCGGCTGCTGTCGGCGCTCCACCTCGAGGTCTCGGCGCCGTCGGCGTTCGCGCGCGCTCTCTGCGCCGATGCGGTCCGGCGCGCCGAGGCGCTGCTTCCGCGCGCGGCGGTCCCGCCGCGCCGCCCGGCCGGGCTGCGAGCGCTCGGCGTGGCGGCGCTGGCGCTGGCCGGCGCGGCGGTCGTGCCGGCCTCGTCCTCCGCGGCGCGCATCGCCGCGCCCGCCGGGAACGACGTGGCGGCGCGCCGCGCGCCCCTCCCCGCCGGGGCGCTCGACGGCGAGCGCGACGCGGCGGCGGCGGCGATGGCCGAGGCCGCGCGGCTCGGGGATGCGCGGCTGACGGCGCTGGCGGCCGAGCTCGACCGGACGCTGCGACGGCTGGCCGCCGGGACGCTCGGAGACAGAGCCGCGCTCGATCTCCTGCGCGCGCTGGCCGCCCGCGCCGGCGAGGCGGCGCGCGACGCCCGCCGGGACGCGCAGACCGTCGAGGCCGCCGCCCGGGCGCTGGCGGCGAACGCGGAGACCCGCGCCGCCGGCCAGGCCATCGCGCCGCCGGGCGGCGAGGCGGCCGACGAGGCGCGCGCGGCGGACGCCCTGGCCGCGAGCGCCGTCGCGCACCCCGCCGAGACGGCGCGCGCGCTGGCCGCGGCCGCCGAGACCGTGGCCAACGCAGCCGCCGGCTCGAGCCAGACGGGCGACGACGCGGACGCGCCGGGGCAGCGCCGCCTCGCCCGTGACGACAAGAGACAGAGCGCCGGGGAGGTCTCGGGCAGCCCCGCGGCGACGGAGCCGGCGGCCCGGCACCTCGAGCGGCTGCGGCGCGATCTCGACGACGCGGCCACGGCCTGTCGCTCGGGCGACCCGACCTGTGGAACGCGCGCGGGCGAGCGCGGGCGCGATCTGGCGCAGATGGAACGCCAGGGGGCGGCGGGCGAGTCCCTCCGGAGCGTCGAGCGGACCGCCGAGCAGCTGCGCGCCCGCATCGGGCGGGGCGAACTGGGCAGCGGTGACGCCCAGGCGCTGCGCAGCTTCGGGCAGGCGGCGCGCGGAACGCCGGGCGGCGGCGAGCGCGACCAGGCTCGAGACGGCGACGGCGAGGGCCGGCGCTCGACCGACGCGCCCGGGTCCAAGGCCCAGGCCCGGGGCGAGTCCGACGACGGCTCCGGCGCGGGTCAGGCCGGCGCCGACGGACCGGGCCGCGGCCGGACCGCCGACACGGGCGCTGCGTCCGCCCTGCTGGGGGTGGCGGGGAGCGACCGGTCCGGCGCCGAGGCAGCCGGAACCGGCAACGGAATCGGCCACCAGCCCGGGGGCCCGCCGCTCGGCGCGCGCGCCGCGGCCGGCTCGGACGCGCGCAGCGAGGCGTCCGAGGTCCCGCTCGCCGACGGAGCCGGGCCGAGCCGCGCCGAGGTGATCGGCACCGCCGCCGGCCACGGGTTCGCCAGCCGCGGCTACGCGCGCGCCTACGCCGACTACGCGGCGGCCGTCGAGGACGCGCTGGCCGCCGCCGCGGTGCCCGACGGGAAGCGCTTCCTCGTGCGGCGATACTTCGACCTCATCCGCCCCCGCACGTCCACGCGGGCGCCCGGGGGCCGCCCGTGAGCGCGCCGAGCCCGCTCGAGGGCGACGTGGCCGCGGTCACCGCCGCGGTCGCCGACTTCCGCGCCGACGTCGACCGGCTGCTGGCGGAGATCAGCCGCCGTCTGGTCGGCCAGGACGAGGTCGCGGGCGCGGTCGTCTCGGCGCTGCTCGCCGGCGGGCACGTGCTGCTCGAGGGCGTTCCGGGGCTGGGGAAGACGCTGCTCGTGCGCACCGCCGCCGCGGCGATGGACCTCACGTTCTCCCGCGTGCAGTTCACGCCCGACCTGATGCCGGCCGACGTCATCGGCACCAACCTCATCGTCGACGACGCGGGCGGCCGGCGGTTCGAGTTCCAGAAGGGGCCGTTGTTCGCCCACGTCGTGCTGGCCGACGAGATCAACCGCGCGACGCCCAAGACCCAGTCGGCGCTCCTCGAGGCGATGCAGGAGCAGTCGGTCACCGTCGGCAAGCTGACCCACGCGCTGCCGCCGCCGTTCTTCGTGCTGGCCACGCAGAACCCGATCGAGATGGAGGGGACCTACCCGCTGCCCGAGGCGCAGCTCGATCGCTTCCTCTACAAGCTGCGCGTCGAGCCGCCGACCGGCGCCGAGCTGCACCGGATCCTCGACCGGACGACCGGCGCCGCCGACGAGGAGACGCGGGTGGTCCTCGGGCGGGAGCGCCTGCTGGCGATGCGGGCGCTGGTCCGGCAGGTGCCGGTAGCGCGGCCGATCCAGGACTTCGTGGTCCGGCTCGTCGAGGCGACGCACCCGGCGCGCTCGCCGCTCGCCACGGTCAAGCGGTTCGTCCGCTACGGCAGCTCGCCGCGCGGGGCGCAGGCGGTGATCCTGGGGGCCAAGATCGAGGCGCTGCGCGCCGGGCGGTTCGCGCCGTCGTTCGCCGACGTCCGCCGCGTGGCGCTGCCCGCCCTGCGCCACCGCGTGCTGCTCAACTTCGACGGCGAGGCCGAAGGGGTGACCGCCGACGCGCTCTGCGCCGAGCTGCTGGCGGCGCTGCCGGAGATGCCGTGAGCGCCGCCGGACAGGCCGAGGCGGATGGACCGCGGGCCGACGCCGCGAGCCGGTTCGACGATCGGTTCCTGCGGCGGCTCGAGTCCCTGGTGCTGACCATCCGCCGCACGACCGCCGGGCGCGCGCACGGGGTGCGCCGCAGCCGGCGCGTGGGCGCCGGGCTGGAGTTCGCCGACCACCGGGATTACGTCCCGGGCGACGATCTGCGCTACCTCGACTGGAACCTCTTCGGGCGCCTCGAGCGCCGCGCCGTCCGCCTGTACGAAGAGGACGAGGACCTCTCGATCGATCTGCTGGTCGACGCCAGCGCCTCGATGGGGATGGGGCGCCCGACCAAGCTGGATCTGGCGCTGCAGATCGGCGCCGCCCTCGCCTACGTCGGGCTCTCCAACCTCGATCGGGTGGCGGTCACGGCGCTCGGCGCGGGCGCGAGCGGCACGCCGCCGGCGCGCGGCAAGGGGCGGATCCTCCCCATCCTCCGCTTCCTCGACGGGGTGCGCCCGGGGGGCCAGCTCCCGCTGTCGGCCGCGGTGCGCGACTTTCTCGGCCGGCGCGGCGCCCGGCGGCGCGGCCTGGTGGCGCTCATCTCCGACTTCTACGATCCGGCCGGCGCGCGCGCCGCGCTGGAGCTGGTGCACCGCCACCGCCTGGAGGCCATCGCCATCCAGATCTCGTCTTCGGACGAGGTGGCGCCCGACCTCCGCGGCGACGTCCAGCTCCACGACGTCGAGACCGGCGAGGCGCGCGACCTGACGCTCTCGCCGCGCGCGCTGGCCGACTACGCCCGCCGCCACGCCGCCCTGCTGCGCGAGCTGACCGGCTACTGCCGCGAGCGCGCGGTCCCCTGCTTCACGATCACCTCCGACCAGGCCTTCGACACGGTGGTGCTGCGCATGTTTCGCGCGGGCGGCCTCCTCGGCTGAGGGCGCGATGAGCTTCGGGGGCCTCGGCAGCTTCGGCGCGCTCGGCTCCGCCGCGCTGTCGCCTGCGGCGATCGCGGCCCTGGGCGCCGCGGGGGGCGCGGCCATCGTCGCGCTCTATCTCTTGCGGCTGCGGCGCCGGCGGGTGGTGGTCTCGTTCGCGCCGCTCTGGCTGGGTGTGGCGGGTGACGCGCGCGCCGCCCGCCGGCGGCGCCGTCTCCGACACTGGCTGTCGCTGGCGCTGGCGCTGGCGCTCTACGGCGCGCTGCTGACCGGCGCCGCGGATCCGCGCGGGGCCGCCGTCGACCGCGCCGGGCGCAGCGTCGTGCTGCTCGTCGATCGGTCGGCCTCGATGTCGGCGACCGACGAGCCGGGGACGCGCCTCGCCGCCGCCAAGCGGCGCGCGCAGGCGCTCGCGGCCGGGCTCGGGTCCGCCGACCGCGCGCTGGTGGCCGCCTTCGCCGCCGACGTCACCGCCGAGACCGGCTTCGAGACCGACCCGCGCCGGCTGGCGCGCGGCATCGAGGCGATCAGCGCCAGCGACGAGTCGGGCGACCTGCCGCGGGCGCTCGCCTTCGCCGCCGCGGTGCTGCGGGGCCGCCCGCGCCCCACCATCGTGCTGGTGAGCGACGGCGGGTTCAGCGCGGACGCGCGCCGCGCCGCCCCGGTCGATCCCGACGGGCGCGCCATCGACGTCCGTTACGCGCCGGTCGGACGGCGCGGCGACAACGTCGGGATCCTGGCCTTCGCCGCGCGCCGCCTGCCGGCCGATCCCGGCGCCGTCGAGACCGCGCTGATCGTCCAGAGCTTCCGGCCGCGCCCATCCACCGCCACCGTCGAGATCGCCAGCGGCGGGGCGGTGGTCGAGACGCTGGCGCTCACGCTCGCCCCCGGCGAGCGCCGGCGCGCCCTCCTCTCCAACCTGTTCCCCCCCGAGGCCCGGCTGGAGGCCCGCCTCGTCGGCGGTGACGATCTGCCGCTCGACGATCGGGCGACCGCGACCGTGCCGCCGCTGGCCCGCCGCCGCGTCCTGCGCGTGGGCGGCGCCGATCTCTACCTCGACGGCGCGCTGCTGGGCCTCGGGCGCGCGGTGCGCGTCGATCGCTTGCCGGCCGCGGAGGCCGATCGCGCCCTCGCCCGCGCGGCCGACTACGACCTGGTCATCTTCGACGGTGTGACGCCGCACGCGCCGCCGTCCTCGGGCCGCTACCTCTATCTCGATCCCCAGGGGCCCGGCAGCCCGTTCGAGCGCCGGGGGAGCGTGCGCGATCCGGTGATCGATCCGGCCTCGCTTCGCCGCGAGCACCCGCTCCTGCGTCAGGTCGATCTCACCGACGTGAACATCGCCGAGGCCGGCCGCCTGGCGCTGGCGCCGGGCGACATCGCGCTCGCCGCCTCGTTCGGCGTCCCGCTCATCGCCGCGCGCGAGCGGCCGGGGCTCCGCCTGGCGGCCCTGGCGTTCGACCCGCGGCGGTCCGATCTGCCGATGCGCCCCGCCTTTCCGCTGCTGGTGTCCAATGTCCTGGCCTGGTCGGCGCGCGCCGACGACCCGGCGATCCGGGGCGCAGCGTCAGGTGGGACGGCCGGGACGTCGCGCGAGGCGCGCGAGTCGGACCTGGCTCCGGCGGCCGCGCTCACGCTGGGCGGCGCCGCCCTCGCCGCGCCCGATCCGCCGGCCCACCGCCCGCACCTGCCCGCGGGGATCCTGGCGCTGGTCGTCGCCGCCGCGCTGCTGCTCGTCGAGTGGTTGAGCTATCACCGCCGGTGGACGACGTGAGCGGGCCGCTGGCGGGCGCGCGGCTCGGATTCGACCGGCCAGCCTGGCTGCTGCTCCTGCTGGTGGCGCCGCTGCTGGCCGCGCTGGCGCGCCGCTCGCTGGCCGACTTCCCGCGCGGGCAGCTCATGTTGCAGGCGCTGGTCCGCACGCTGGTGGTCGCCGGCGTGGCGGCCGCGCTGGCCGGACCGACCCTGCGGCGCCCCGCCCACGCGCTCTCGGTCGTCGCGCTGGCCGACGTCTCCGACAGCGTCTCCGACGAAGGGCTCGCCGTCGAGCGCGAGGCGCTGGCCTCGCTGCGACGGGCTGCCGAGGCGCGCGGCGACGCCCCGCCCCGCGTGATCCGTTTCGCCGCCCGCCCCGAGGAGGTGACGCCGGGCAGCCCGCTCGCCCGCTTCCCGCCGCCCGGCGGCGCCGCGACCGATCCCGCGCTGGCGGCCGGCCTGGGGGCCGGGCTGCTCGATCCCGAGGCGCTCCCCCGCCTGCTGCTGCTCTCGGACGGGCTCGCCACGCGCGGGGATCTGCCCGGCACCGCCGCCCGCCTCGGCGCGCGCGGCGTCCCGCTCTTCGCCTTGCCGCTTCCCCCACCCGCCGCGGGAGACGCCGCGGTCGTCGAGCTCTCGGCGCCCGACGAGGTCCGCCCGCGCGTCCCGTTCCGGGTGGACGTTCGCCTCGTCGCCGATCGGGCGGCTTCGGCCCGCCTCCGGCTCGAGGGGGACCGCGGCGTCACCGTCGACGATCCCGACCGCGCGGTCGCGCTCGCGCCCGGGGAGAGCACCGTCAGCTTCCAGGTCCGGGCCGCCGAGCCGGGGACCGTGGTCCTGCGAGCGCGCGTCGAGATGCCCGCCGACCGCCACCCGGAGAACGACGTGGGGGTGCTGGCGGTGGCCACGGCGCGCGATCCGCGCCGCCTGCTGTGTCTCGAGGGGACGCCCGGCGCCGCCACCTCGTTCGCCCGCGCCCTCGCCGCCCAGGGGTTCTCTCCCGAGGTCCGGCCGGCCCCGACGCTGACCCCCGGCGAGCTCGGCCGCCACGACCTGGTGGTGCTGGCCGACGTGCCGCGCGCGGCGCTCTCCGACGCCGCGCTCGCCGCGCTGCAGGCGTTCGCGCGCGCCGGCGGCGGCGTGCTGGTCGCCGGCGGCACGCAGAGCTTCGGCCCGGGCGGCTACCTGGGCACGCCGCTCGCGGCGATGCTCCCGCTGCGGCTCGACGTCCCCGACCGCCAGGAAGAGGCCTCGCTGGCGCTGGCGCTGGTGATCGACAGGTCGGGCTCGATGGCGGGCGAGAAGCTGGATCTCACCAAGCAGGCGGCGCGCGCCACCGCCGAGGCGCTGCCCCCCTCCGACCAGATCGCGGTGATCGTCTTCGACAGCCAGTCGAAGCCCGTCGTGCAGCTACAGCGCGCCGCCAACCGGCAGCGCATCGCCACCGACATCAGCCGCATCGCCGCCAGCGGCGGTACCAACATCCTGGCCGGCCTGCGCGAGGCCGTCGACGAGCTCCTCCCCGCCAGGGCGCGCAAGAAGCACGTCATCCTCCTGTCCGACGGCCAGTCGCCCTACGACGAGATCCCCGAGCTGGTCGACGCGGCCGGCGCGGCCCACATCACCATCTCGGCGATCGGGGTGGGCGACGGCGCCGATCAGACGATGCTCAAGCTGATCGCCGAGCGCGGCGGCGGCCGCTTCTACCAGACGCGCGATCCGGCCAGCATCCCGCGCATCTTCTCGCGTGAGACCTCGGCGCTGGACGACCAGCTGATCGTCGAGCGCCCCACCGCCGTCCGCGTCGCCAAGCGGGCCACCGCGCTGGCCGGGATCGATCTGTCGCATGCCCCCCCGCTGGGCGGCTACGTCGTCACCCGACCACGGCCCCAGGGCGAGATCCTGCTCGCGACGGCCGACGGAGCGCCGCTGCTGGTCCGCTGGCAGCTGGGCCTCGGGCAGGTGACCGCCTGGACCAGCGACCTCGGCGCGCGCTGGGGGGCCGCCTGGGCGCGATGGGCGCCGTTCGACAAGTTCTGGGGCCAGGTTGCGCGGGCCACCGCGCGCCGCGGGGCGGCCAGCCACTTCCCGATCCGCGCCACCCGCCACGGCGATCGCGTCGAGCTGGCCGTCGACGCCATCGGCACCGACGACAACTTCCTGACGGGCCTCGACGGACACGTCGAGATCACGGCGGTCGCGGCCGACGGGCGTGAGGTTCAGGTCCGCACGCTGCCGCTGCCCGAGACCGCGCCCGGTCGGTACGAGGCGAGCTTGCAGCCCGACATCGAGGCCGGCGCCCTGATGTTCGCCGCGGCCTTCACGGCGGGGGGCGCCCCGGCCGCCGACGCGACCGGCCGCCTCACCCTCCCCTATGCCCCCGAGCTCACCCCCCGGCCGCCAGGCTCGACCGAGGGCGCGGCCGAGCTGGCCGCCGCGGCCGCGGCGAGCGGCGGGCGCGTCGTCAAGGACCCTCGCGAGGCGCTCGGTCCGGGCCCCGACCGCCGCGAGACGCGGCACCCCCTGCGCACCCCCATCCTGCTCGTCACGCTGGCGCTTTTCGTCGCCGACGTCGCGCTCCGGCGCATCCGCCTCCCGGAGCCTGCGGCAAGGCATTGACTCCCGACGGTAATTTTGGCATGAAGCCGTGCACGCTTCGGGGCGTGGCGCAGTCTGGTAGCGCGTTCGGTTCGGGACCGAAAGGTCGGAGGTTCAAATCCTCTCGCCCCGACAACTCTAAGTCCGCGGGATCGCTTTCCAGCGGTTCCACGTCGACTCGACGGTGCGTGGGCCTTTTCGGGGTCGGGTAGTAAATGGGTAGTAAATGGAGCCGCGAGGCGCAGCGGCGCGGTGGTTTCGGCGGGTGACGGCGGCTCCGAAGCGCCACCCGCCGCGAGCCGGTCGAGCTGCTCCTCGGCCGACGCGGGGATCGATGTCCGGCCGCTGCGGTCCGCCGGCTCGGGCCCGAAACGGAGCCGTTCGACCTGGGAGCGGAGGTAGGTGGTCTGCAGGTGCCCGTAGACCTCCGTCGTGATGCGGGGGTCCTGGTGCCGCATGATCTTCTGTACCGCCGCCAGGTCGGCGCCCTTCATGAGCAGCAGCGACGCCGTCGAGTGGCGCAGGTGGTGGAAGCGGATCTCCCGGACCTGGCCGACGGGGAACAGCCGGAACTCGCACTTCGGGCAGTCGATGGGGTTGGCGTGGGGCGTGGCTTCGTGGTGCCCGCAGCCTTGGCGCCGGCACTTGTGGACGTAGCCCGTCACCAGGCCGGCCCGTCGCATCGCCCGCCGGAGCACGTGCTCGAGCGCCGTGTGCTTCGGCAGCATCGTCCCGTCGTCGTTGGGGAACACCAGCTCGGATGGCGAGGCCGCGATCGCCTTCCTGAGGTACGGCACCAGCTCCTCATTGATCGGCACCGCCTCCACCCGCCCGCCCTTCGGGATGTCGCGGTCGTGCGAGCGGCTGACCATGATGACGCCGGCGTCGAAGTCGACGTCGCCCTTTCGCAGCGCGAACAGCTCGCCCTTGCGCAGCCCCGTGTAGATCGCCGTGGCGAAGAGGGGCTTCCACTTCGGCTTGAGCGCCGCGATCAGGGGCTGCACCTCCTGTGGCCGCAGGTAGTCCGGCAGCCGCTTCACCACCTTCCGCTTCGGCACGTCGGCCACCGGGTTCGGCCGCGGGAACTTCTCCATCCGCCGCGCCATCGTGAACGCCCGGCTCAAGTACCCGCGCAGGTGGTTGATGCTCTTCGCGCTCAGGGCGTCTTCCTTATCGGTCAGGAACAGGTCGATCTTGCCGGCGGTCACCTCGGTGAGCCGCAACCTGCCGAGCCGCGACCCGATGATGTGCTTGCGGATGCTGGACGCGCCCGTGTCCGACGCCGCCCGCTTCATGAACTTGTCGATCCACCACGCCATCATCTCGTCGACCGTCCCACCGCCGTCCTCGAGATCGATCGGGTCGTGCCCGAGACGTTGCCGCTCGAACCGGGCCTCCTCCTTGATCGCGAGCGCCTTCGCCTCCTTCTTCGAGGTGGCCTTCGAGGCCACGCACCGCCGCCGCCCGGCGGCATCGATCACCTGCAGGTACCAGGTGCCCCGCTTCAAGTAGACCGACGCCACAGCTACGTGCCCTCCGCGCCAGCGTCCAGCTCATGGCCCCCCAAGGCCTTCACGTCCATCAGCATCGCTCTGCCGCCCCGCCAGTCAACCGTTCTTTCCCGACGGAGAACGCGGGAATCCGAGCACCTTGGATGGCTGGATCTCCCCCCGGGCGAACGCCCGGACCTTGTCGGGCTCGAAGCGGAGTAGGCCGCCGAGGCGGATGCACGGTAGTTGGCCAGCCTCGGCGCGCTGGTAGACCCAGCTGCGCGAAACCTTCAGATACCGGGCGACGTCGTTCGCGTCCCAGAGTTCGGGCGCCTCGTCTGCCGGCGCGTCCTTCGTGTTCGTCATCGCGGACCTCCGGTACTGAATGGCGGTGCCGCGCTTGATGATGTGACGATCCGCTGGAGACGGTACGGTCGCGTGTCGCAGATCGGCGGGGTGCTTCCGACCAACCTCCTAGCCGTGTACCATCCCAGCGGCGATGGTGGCGTCCGAGCAGAGCTTGAGTCAGCTCGTTGACTTGATCCGGGGGAACATTCCCGAGCCCGCGGCTGCGATCCGGCCGCTTCTCGAAGGGCTTTTCGGCGAGCGGTACCAGAAGCGGCACTTCGCACCGACGATCGTGCGCGACGCCTACTCCCTGGCCGCGGGAGATGCCGAAGACGGTGTGCCGTACGCAGGTCTGATCCACCCGGACAATCCAACCTCCGGCCCCTACGGCGGGACCAGCGTCGTCTGGTTTCCAACGCGAGACGCCGGCAGCTTGATGGGTTTCGGCGTTGGCACCAGGGGACTTGCACCAGACGAGGGCATCCTCACGCGCCCTGGCCACCGCCGCCGAATCGCAGCCTTGCGAAGCGTCCTTTCGAAGGGCGGGATTGAAGCGTGGTCGAAGCCGGATCCCGCGGCACTCGGTGTGGCAATCCCGAAGGTGACTCAGGACCGCTTTCCGGGCTTCCAGAAGACGTTTCAGCGTTACGGACACGAGATGTACTGCATCGCGAAGGTCCCGTCGGACCCGGAGAAAGCTCGTGTCGTCGTCGCAGCCTTCCTCGACCTCTATGCCTACGAGCGCAACTGGCAGGTCCTGAAAGCTGCTGAGTCCGAGGCGGAAGCCCTCCAGTCCTCGCTCCGCGAGGGGCTCTTCCCCGCTGTCGACCCAGTCGAAGTCCATCGCCTCCTTCGGCGGCGACGGTTCGTCGTACTCCAAGGACCACCAGGCACTGGAAAGACCAGGCTGGCCGAGCACGTGCGGAAAGAAGGCTTCGGCGATCACGGCATGACAGTTCAGTTCCATCCGGCTGTCACATACGAGGACTTCGTAGTGGGTCTCTCGCCGGACCCGACGCAGGGCAATCTTCGATTCGACGTCCGTCCCGGATGGCTGCTCCAAGCTGTGCACTCGGCGAAAGAGCGGCCGTTCCTCCTCGTGATCGACGAAGTCAATCGAGCCGATCTCGGCAAGGTGCTCGGCGAAGCGATCTATCTTTTCGAGGCAGGCGAGATCGGCTCGCGAACGGTGAAGCTGCCTCATCAGGTAAACGGAGAGGGGTCGCTTCGGCTGCCCGAGAATCTATTCGTGCTCGCCACGATGAACACCGCCGACCGGAGCATCGCGGGCATGGACCTCGCCGTGAGACGCCGATTCGCGTTCGTCACGCTAATGCCGGAAGCAAGCGTCGTTGAGAAGCAGGGGCTCCCGAACGCTGCAAGGATCTTCCGGAGGCTTCTGGACGTCTTCGTCGAGCACGCGCCTGACGAAGCCCTCGACCTAATTCCAGGGCACGCGTACTTCCTTGCGGACAACGACGAGTCGCTCCGGGAGCGATTCCACTACGAACTGCTGCCCCTCCTGGACGAGTACCTGCGTCAGGGCTTCCTCGGGCCCGCCGGTGTGGAACTCCAGGCGGTCCGAGACGCCGTCCAGGATCTTGTTCGCGGCGGCGAGCTGAGGGACTAGCCAGTGCCGGCTCGCGCCCGACGGCGCCAGACGTTTCGGGTTGCCAGCCGTGCTCCAGAACAGCGACTGCTGTTCCGCGCCACCGACAACTCATCACCCGTCCTGATCGACCCGCGCCCGTTCACCGGCACGCGTGAGAAGGGCTGGGGTCCATTTGCCGAGTCCTTCCTGCGATTCAACGAGGCCGCTCTTCGTGCGATCGACGCCCGCCCCGAATTGGCTACCTCGTCCGATGGCACGGTCCTCCGACTCTTGCCGGGCGGACGGGCCGGCGCGATTCCGCTCCGCTCGGCTCAAACGGGCCACGTAGCTGCCGGGTTCGTTGTCCGGCCACGCTTTGGCTGGGCTGGGATCGGCCGTGTGTTAACCCAGACCGGGTGGGCTGCCGCACCCGAGTTTCTCCAGTTGCCACTCGTCCCGGGATCCGGCCGCGAAGTCCCATCTTGGGTCCTTGCCGGGCCAGTGCTCGCACGCCTGTCCGCACTCGTCCGGCGCCTCCGACGCGGCTACGAGGAACGCGAGGAGGTTCTGAACCATCCACGTGGCCGGATCCTCTGGGGGGAATACCTGTCGCGTTCGTTCGTCCACGGCCAGTGGTCCAGGCTTCCCTGTCGATTCCCTGATCTCGACACTGATCCGCTTCTCCGTCGCGAAATACGCTGGGCCGTGGAGCGTATCCGAGACCAGTTACGCTTGGTCGGCGGGACCGATCTCATCGCTCGACTTCTCGTGCAAATCGCGGAGAGGCTACTCCAACAGCTTGGCGATGTTCCTCCAGCGGCACCTCGCCGCGATCGGCTCCGACGGCTCGTCGGCGATCGCTTCATCGACCATGCCCTCCGCGAGGGGCTCGAAGCGATTGGTTGGGTCGTCGATGAACGCGGCCTCGGCGGCGGCCGCGAGCAAGACGGCCTCGCCTGGCAACTTCCACTCGATCAACTGTGGGAGTCGTACGTCGAAGCGTTCACAAGACGCGAGGCAGCGCTCACGGGCGCGCAGGTTCGTGTAGGCCGCCTCCGAGAAACCGTTTTCCCGCTGCGATGGACCGAGGCTGCCTACGCTTCGCTTGGCCATCTAGTGCCCGACATCGTCGTGCGCCGTGGCCGCTCGGTGCAGATCATCGATGCGAAGTACAAGGCGCATCTCGCGGACCTGGACGATGACGGCTGGCGGCGATTCACTGACGACGCCCAAGCAGCGCATCGGGCTGACGTACACCAGGTGCTCGCATACGCAGCCCTCTACGACGCCGAAGAAACAATCGCCACCCTGGTCTACCCGCTTCGCGGATCAACCTGGGAACTTCTAGCTGCGCGACGTCGGGACATCTGGCGCGCCGATCTACTCCATGGCGGTCGGCGTGTCCGACTGGAGCTGCGAGGGCTGCCCTTCGGGACAACAGGCGTTCAAGGCCCAGGTACCGTGACGCTCGATGAGACACGTCGATGAGCGCAACAGACCCGCGCATCTCACTAATCCGACCCGACAGCCCTCTCGTCGGTGTCGTGGTCGACGAACGCATCCTTGCCTTGCGGCGTTGGAGACGAGAGTCGCCATCAGCGCCCCCGACTGCGGCCGAACGCTTTCAATCGAACCGCGAACTGGTAGCCCTCGTTCTCGACGCTTGCTTTTGGGCAAGCCTAGCCCGCGAGGAGGGACGCCCCGTGCTGTCGAGCGTGACGTTCGCTTCGCCGGACGAAGCGTCGAATCAGTATCGCTTGAAGCGGCCATGCCCCCTGACTCACGAGACTCTTGTGCAGTTCGGCACCATCGCCGGTCGGGACTACAAGCTCGGCGTCGCCGAGTACGGAGGCACGCCGCACATCTGGGGTTTTCTCCGGGCGTCCGCGCCCGACTGGGTCACCGCTCGGTTCGACCGGCCCGGGGTTCTAGCGATCGTTCTCGAAGGCGCGGGACCCTTGTCCGTGTTCGAGCACGGGCGCATTCATCGTCCCGCCGACCACCTCGTCGCCAACCGATGGAACCTCGAAGTGCAGCTGCAGCACCTGCTGGGTAATTTGTTCGCGCCGGGCGTGTCGTTCCTTGCAAACGAAATGTGGCGCCATGGATCTGGAGGCACGCTTCTTGTCGTACCAGAGGACTCTTCTACCTGGGCCAGCGACATCACCATCGCCCACCAACTTGATGAGACGTCGACCTCTGTCCTCCCCGAGCTCCAGTCCCGTCTCAAGGCCGCGCAGAGCCCTGGGCAAGAGGAGCCAAGGGCAGCCCTACTGTTCGAGAGCAGGGAGGCCGCACGGCAACTTACGTCCTTCACTAGGATCGATGGCGCGACGGTGATCAGTCAGAGCTTTCATCTGTTGGCCTTCGGTTCGAAGATCACCACCAAGGACGTACCTGGCGCCCGACCCAACCTTATGAGGCGAACGGTTTACGAGTCTGACTTCTCGGAGGCTGACTGGAACGACCTCGGAGGCACCAGGCATCAGTCCGCCGCCCGCTTCGTCGCTGCGACCAAGCAGTGTGCTGCGTTCGTCTGCTCCCAGGATGGACGACTAAGTGCCCTCGCGTGGAAGAGCGAACCGCCATCAGGACACGTCGAGTGGCTTCAGGGTCTCGAAGGACTTGTCATCCCATAAGGGCGCGCCATGTCCCAACCTACCCGACCGCCGTTTCGATTTCCGAACAAGCGCTACGAGCGCGTGCATGACCTGATCGGGCGCTTGGTGAGCGAGGGACTTGCGCAATTCTTCGCTGACGCAATCGCTCTCTCCCAGGAAAGGCCGCCTTTTCGAACGGCCACACACCTCGTCGGACATCTGATTCGCGACGTGGAGAGCGCGGTTCGTGATGTCCTTCTTATGCTACCTGCCGTAAAGGCGCTCCAGGCAGAGGGCGCGACTCCGCCAAGGGCCCCGAACCCCAACAAGGGCAAGCAAGACGCTCACCTCCGTGAAATCGATCTAATCCTACGCGCACTCGGCCTGGACACTGACGCTGCCGCGTCCACCTGGAAGAGCTTCGCGGGTGACGACGCTTGGGCACGCAACGCCCACCGCGACGACCTGCGGCTGCCGCGACGGCTCGATGCCGACTTCCTGACGCGCCTTGATCGCTTCGTCGATGTATTGGCGATGGTCCTGGACGAAGTTGAAGCGAACTACGCGTCGATCATCGGTGCGGTCGACGCGATCCTGGCGAAATCGACACCAACGGCTGAGGACGTCACGACGCTAGCCAGGTACCTTGCTCCGGGCGTGACAGCCCTCGCGCACGTTTTCGAGCGACTTCCGTCGATGTGGCTCACGCCACTTCGTGAGGCTCGCGTCTTCTCCGAGCCTCCAGATCGTAGAACGCACGACGATGGCTCGACCTCCTTTCCGTCTTGGCCGCAGGCAGCCTATCTGATTCGCATTGCGACCGAAGCTCCGTCCGAAGTCGCGTCTACGATCCTCGGTATCCCGACCGTCGAGAACGAGGAGGTACATCGGCAATTCCTGCAGGCCGCGCTCAGACTCCCTGCAAAGGAAGCTGCCCGCGTCGCGATTCATGAGGCGCACTGGCTCGGCGCGCACCCCCGTTGGCTGAGTGGAACCCTCCTCGCCAGGTCGCTTCAGGACGTGGTGCTGTACCTCCTTGGTAGCGGCGAGATGGAATCGGCGGTCGCTCTTCTACGAAGTGCTCTAAGGCCCCCGCAAAGGGGTAAGGAAGGCCCCCTTCACCTCGATGCCTGGGACTTTTCGCAACTGGCTCGAGCGACATTGGGGAAGTTCGGCAAGGCGGACCCCGTCGCAGCCACATCGCTGCTTTTCGACTTGATCGGCTCGGAACCGGAGGACGGTATGTCGCTTTCGACCGCGATTGACGAATGCGGTCAGGACGCGATGGACGACCCGCGCGACGTCCTAGTTGGCGAGCTTCGTGACCTGCTCGAAGAGGCGGCGAACGCCGGAGGCGAAGGCACCTTACGCGCTACCGTCGAGCAACTTGAGTCGCGACGAGACGGGCTGTCGGATCGACTTGCCTTGCATCTTCTCCGCCGGCACGGACGCCTCGCGCCGGACCTAGTCGTCACGCGCGCCGAAGACCAACAACGCCTGAACTCGACGGGCGCGTTTCACGAAATGGCGTCGATGATCGCAGATCAGTTTCCGGGGCTGCCCCCGGACGGGCAGCAGCGCATCGTCGCTGCCCTTCGAGAGAACACCTCCGTGGACGCATCCGCGGGCCTCTTGGCGGAGGATACGACTGAAGATGGTGACGTCGAAGACGTAGCGCGGTATGCCCGGCTACGCAGACGGCGTTGGTTTGCCATACTTGGAGCGGCTCGCCCCGCCGACGTAGAGGTCGAATATCGAAGCCTCTGTGAGGGCATCGGTGAACCCGAGAACCCCACAAAGCTTTCGTGGACGACTGGGCTTAGAACGGGCCCGAACGCTCCGATCAGCGCGTCCGACATCAGCTCTCTGACGGACGCCGCGCTCCTGGAGTATCTGAAGAGTTGGGTACCCACCAGCGCAGATCCTTTCGAGCCCTCGCGGAACGGCTTGGGCCGCGAGCTCAAGGCCTGCGCAAGCCGCGATCCCGCCCGCTTTAGTCGCCTCGCCCGCGACTTTCGAGGACTCGAGCACTCATATGTCTTCGGCGTCCTCTGGGGACTCCATGAGGGATATCAACTCTCCCAGCCGCGGACCGAATCTGCAGATGCAGCCCAGCCCTTGGACTGGGAGTCGATCCTAGATCTGATCGACTGGACCGCTCGTCCTCATGATCGCCAAGAGCTGAGTGATCAGGACATCATGTCGGACTGGACGTCCGCTCGACAGATGGCGGCCAGAGTCCTCGAGGATGCAGCCTTCGCCGCGTCTGGCCCTGAAGATGGTCGGCGCAAGCGAGCCTGGGAACTCGCGCGAGTCCTGATCAACGACGCCGACCCGACACCAGCTCGATGCAGCCAGAACCAATCGGATGATGCGTCGTTCGCAATCAACACCGTACGAGGAGAAGCCCTCAACGCCGGCGTCACGATGGCAGCGCTCCTTCGGCGGGAAGGGAACCGCGACGCGGATCTAACCGCTTCAATCTTCGCCGAACTCGAACGCCGCTTGGATCCCCGCGCGGAGCCCGCGTTCGCAATTCGGTCAGTCCTCGCTCGTCGATTCGAGAATCTGTTCGTCGCAGATGAGAAGAGAGCGTGTGCGCTTGCCGACATGATGTTTCCCCGCGACGAGTCTGCATCGGAGGAGCGTTTGGCACTGTGGAGGACCTTCGTCAGCGAGAGCAGCGTACGCGCCGACATCTTTGATGCCTTGCAGCCCTTCTATAGGGTCGCCGTAGACTCCGTAACCACGGCTGAATCGTCGTACGCTGCCGATCTCGGCGGCCACATCGTCTGGCCGGTGGTCTGGGGGAAGATAGGCCCAGAGACCGCCGACGGACTCTTGAAGGCCTACGTAGCTCGCGCTTCGACCGCCGCTCGCCATGAAGTCCTCGAAGATGTCGGGCGCGTTCTTCATCGGGAGGAGGGCTCGATCGCAGCCGATGCCCTAGATCGGCTAATGGCGCTCTGGGACTGGTGGTCGGAAGCCGTCGCCCAGAAGGGCGATCCGAAGGACCTCGCTGCCTTCGGCTGGTGGTTTAGCAGTTCATCCATCCGCGACAGCACCTGGCTGCTGAGCCGACTCCGTCGCGCCTTGGAGCTCACGGCGGGTGAACTCGACTGGAGTCACGCGGTTGCGGAGCGTCTAGCCAGCCTCGTCGCAGATGATCCAGGCGCCGTCGCGGCATGCCTGAGTCGGTTTATCGAAGGAGGCGGACAGCACCGCATCCATTTCAGCCGCGACGCGATTCGGAGGGCGCTGGTCGCCCTCCGAGATGGCCCAGAGGCCGCCACGGTCAAAACGATCGCATCGCGACTTTTGGCGAGAGGCTGGTCGGAGTTTCGAGAGCTGGCGGAGCCCTAAGGCGTGATGGAGTCACGCTCAATAGGCCTTCTGACCGCGGGTGAGAAGGAGGAACTCATGTCCCGAGCGAGCAGGAACGTGTCACTTGCTGCCATACGCTTGTCGCCGACGGGACCGTCCGTCATCGCTGGGCGACAGTGCCCATACCGCCCCCGTGACCCACTGTCGCCACCCTCGGCGTCCGGTTAGGTGTCTCGGCGATGGCGGGCTCTTCGAGAGACGGCACGGTCGGTTCGGGATACGACTACCAATGGGATGTCGCCTCGTACCTCCTGCTCATCGTTGCCGCCGACCTCCAGGATAACGACGCACTAGTTGGGCAGGAGTTCCTGCGTCTTGGACCCTGCAGCGCAGTTCATCTAGAGGGAAGCGTCCCGCCTGATGGCGTCGCACAGGAAGACGTGACTTTCATCGGCAGCGACGACCGCGTTCTCCACGTGCAGATAAAGGAGCGAACGGATCCGTCATCTCGGTGGCAGCCCGGCGATGCTGGGTTTGTTTCGTTCATCGAGCGAGCCGCGCGCGCATCCACAGAAGCACGCAGACGATTCCTCTTTTTGAGTAACGTCGACGGTAGCGCGAAGGTTCGGACGCTTATCGCCGGCGCCGAGGCCCTGGGCCGATATCGCGACGAAGTGGTGGCTAACCGGTCCGCGGATGCTGCCAGTCTTCCGGATGCCGCACGGTTTTCTCAGCTGACCGGCGTCCTCGAGCTGCTTCCCTTTTACGAAGCACGAGATGTAAGCGTCGCCAGGCCAACTGGCGTTGGCTCCGCATTGGTGCGCCTGCTCGCACAGTTAGGTGCCGTCGACCCCCAGCCTGTGTCTCAAGCGCTCTCCGCCACCGTGAAGGACTGGTCCATACGTGCGGGCGGTACTCGCCTACTTTTGCCCGATCTGCGACGACGCATCTTCGACATCGTTGGTCTTTCCCCTTCTGGCGTCAGCTCGATCCGCGTAGTCGACCTCGTCGAGGACATGAAGAGGAACCAGACTACGAATCACATTCCTGGTCGCATCACTTGGTCCGACCTAGCGAACGACAGGATCTTCATAGACCACGACCTGGACCTGCGCGCCCGAACACTGCTGGACCAGAACGGCACACTCTTCGTCGTAGGCGCTCGTGGAGCAGGCAAGAGCGTTCTTGTTTCCCACGTAGTGCGCCACCTCTATGGCGAAGGCATCTCCCCCGCTCTTTGGGATTTCGATCGATTCGGTCACACGCTGCCCTCCTCTGCCGATGAATACGTTGGGCGCTGGCTCGCGTATGGCAAGCTCTTCGGAGGCAGGCCGACGGCCATCATCGAAAACGCGCATGTCGCTCCGCGAGTGCTGGAGGAACTCATGATGGCCGCACGTCACTATCGCGACCTCCGTCTCATCGTCACGTCTCGGACTCATTCCCTCCTAGCGGAGCTCGGGACCGATCATCAAGGACGTCTCCAGACCTCACTCTTAGATCTGTCCGCTGACAACGGGACCCGTCACGGGGAACTCATTGTTCAGTGGTATCTCACCACCATCAGACAGCTTGATCGACCGGCGCTTCATCGTGCGTATGCTGCGGTGCCCTGGTCGGCCTACGCCGGTGATCTCCTCGTCCTGCGGTTGGCACTGGAAGCGTTCGATTCAGATCGCTTCCAGCTGTCGCGGTGGGCGATCCACGACCACCTCCGCAACATGATTCGTGCCGCGGCGGCAGGCCATCCTTGGGCACAGCCCCTGCTTATTCTCGCCGCAGCTCTCGGGCGCTCCGGTGTCGGCACCGATTTGCGCGCAGCCGGACGACTGCTCAGGATGAGTATCGAGGAGGCGCGCGCCGCAGCTCGCGCGCTCGCCGAACGGGGAGTCCTCTCCGTCAACAACGACGAGTGCCGATTCTGGCACCAGTCACTTGCCGCCCTCTACTGGGAGGTCCTACACATCGATCGGGGACGTTGGCCCGTGGAGACACGGCAAGCGCTGGGTCTGCTCGCGTGACTGTACCGCCGAGCACGCTCGAAGGACTTGCGGCTGCCGGACCCGCGGTCTGGCTGCGGCTGACGGCCGCGGATTTCGCTGCTGCCACTGTTCCTCCGATAGAACCGGGTGCGCTGAAAGGATTCGTTCAGAGGGTACGCGAATGGTACGACACTCACACTGGCGAGGAAGCGAAGGTAGCGTCTACTTGGATTAGGGCTGTTGTAAACCCCGCGCTGGGACTGATGCCCGAAGCGGCACTCGCGGAGTCCATCTCCGGGGTGACAAGTTTTACTGAGCGGCTCGAGCTGCTCCGATTGCTATTCGAGACTCCGGCGCGGCACAGATTGTCCCGCGCTCTAGAAGCCACCGCCCAAACCCTAACGTTGCCGGAACTCCCACCCTCCGAGCCAGACGAGCGAGCCCGCTGGGGATCGCACATTCGACTACTGGTCGATTTGATCGGGGCCGCTGATCCAGACCGTGCGAGATCGGGGTTCGCCGCGCTTGTCGGTACGATCCCGGCATGGGCGCTCGCCGATGCTCTCGCAACGATCGGCAAGCTGACATTCTTGGAGCTCTACGCCGACGCTCTCGCATTTAGTCTGCTGGAGGGGCCCTCACCGACGACTGCTGAGGCACTCGCCAGTGCGCTGGCGGACCAGCCCTCAGATCGACTACTCGCCCTTTTGCAGTTTCTAGTCGCACCGGAGACACCGATGCACGCGCCCAACCGTCCAATTGCCGTAGCCGTCGATCCTTGGCTAGGAGAGACACTCGCCCGCCTCGGCAAGCGCAATCCTGACGCCGCTCTGCGGGTGCGCGGCGTGCTCGACTCTCGACGTGTTCATCATGCCGACATTGTTTCAGTTTTCCGTGGGTATCTCGACGCCACGCCGCTGAATCACGAAGAACTGTTCGAGTTGTTCTCCTCATACCGAGAAGAGCGTCGACCGGGACCCCTGCCATCTGATTGGGGGATGCCGTCCGTGACCCTCTCTAGCGGAGGGTCCATGCGCCAGCGCGAAGCTGATGACCTAGGCGGCGCCCACGAGACCGAGCCTCCCGACTTCCCGTGGGAGGAAGCGCTTCGGAGCATTGGAATTGACGCGCTCGAATTCGCCGTCCGCGCACAGCCGAGTCCAGCCTTTGCCTTGACCTACCTGGAACTTGCTCGCCGGGCCGGCCATCCGCAGGCGACGGCTGTGTACAACCGCGTAGTCGCGTCGCCCAACTTCCGACGAGCGCTTCTCAGTCTTAGCGGCGGCTCAGCTGTGCGAGTGCTGCTAAAGCTTGCGGACGGAGAGCGGCACGCCCATGCCTCCCCGGAGCCGCTCGACGACGTTCTGCCGACCTTGTTGGCTCGAGTGCCGGCCGGCTCGCTCCAAACCTTGGTGCACCACTACCGTGTCGGCGCGCGGCACGAAGATGCCTTTTCCCTGGCACTTCGGTCTCGTCTCAAGCAGTCACGCACCCTGCCCGAGGCCATTGCCTTGTTCAAGGCAGTCATTGAACACGTCGGCCCCGATGCGACCGACCCATGGTTAGACGAGCTCGACCTTGCCGCTTTGGCACCGCCTGACAGATCGTCGAGTGAAGCCTTCGAACAATGGGTCGGCGAGATCCTCAGCGATGCGCCCGGCCGACTACTAGAACGGCTCTTCGGCAGCCTGTCTACCTCCGACCTTACGCGCATCTACGAAGACCGCCGATTCGGCGTGCAGCCAATCGAGCACCATCGCTTCGATCCAGAAAGGCGGCTCCGGGCGAAGGTCGCCGTCCTTGCCGCGCTCGCGGCAAGTAACCGTGACGAAGCAAGGCGCTGTATTGTCGAACACCAGGAACGCGACTTCCTTCTGTTCAGCGCCTCCACGCTACGGACCAGCCGTTTTGGTGACTATCAGCCATCAGAGGTCGCCTCCCGATGGCTAACCGTTGTGACTGACTTAGATGGCGACAATGCCGCCCGATACATCAACACGCTTCTGTCTCGCATGGTCCTGGTGGTGAGAATGGATCGCGTCGAACCATCCATTCACGACGTTGTGCCATTTTTGGCTCGGTGGATGGTGGGTCGGGATTTGACTGTCGGCGAGTTCCAATGGTCGGCGATCGCAGACCATCTAAAGGAGGTCGGCCCCACTGACTACCAAGGCGCTGCTCTCATCGCTGGAGCAGACCTGCCCTCGGACGAAGCTCCCCGGAGGACTTTCCGTGAGAAGACCGTCGAGGCCGTACGCGAACGCATGCGGCGAGCTTCGGGCATTTCACGCGCCGGTCCACTCGATCAGCTCTACGACCTACTCGCGCGTGAGGCGCCTGATTTGGCCCAGCGACTTTTTGACTACAGCAAGGACCCCTCTCCTTGACGATCGGAGGCGCCGACAAGGCGCGCGCCGCCGAGGGCTGAGTCTTTGATCCGTTCATCGACCACGGTTCTTCCTTCTCGCTTTTCGCTGTTCTCGGCGCCGCTGCCGCTTCTGCCGCTGCTTCTGCCTACTGCCATTCGGCGGACGCGGGTCCGATCTAGTAGGGGGATCGGGATACTCCAACACGCGGGACTGCTGGACCTCGACCGCTTGACCCAGGTTGAAGTGAGCCATGAATTCGCGCGCCTCAGCTTCTAGGGCGTCGTTCCATTCTGGGGGCTCCATCAGCATGAGATCCTCGGAGCTGCGTTCCCCTGCGTGACGCGCAGGTTCCATGGCGATCCCGACGATCCGCTTCACCTGCCTCAGTCTCGAGAACACGCTGAGGCAATAGCCCAGGAGATACTCGCGCCGGGCGTGCCGATAGCCCTCGTAGTCGGGCTTCATAAACTCGAGATACGGGAACTGCACGAAGACATAAGCCAAGTCCACGTCCATGCCCATGAATACCCGCTGCCAAATCTTGTCCGGAGGGGCGCGTTTGATGGCGCCCATGATTGCCTCGGCGTGAACACGTCGTCGAAATCGCGACTCGAGCGCCATCAGGCGCACAGCCTTTTCGATATCGTCGACGCTGGTATCCGCCGAGAGAATCGACGTTCCGGCCAGCAGGTGCCCTGTGAACGCAAAGATCAGGTCGTCCCAGAAGTAGCTGATTCGATCCGCAGCTTTCTTGGCCACAAACTGCGGATTGGCTTGGGCGCTTCGCCACATGCCCTCAACAAGCACAAGGCGTTCTTCCGGAGCCCAGGATTCATCCCCCGATGGAGGCGCGAAC
>Ga0070734_10000874_pt1 | contig 51503 bp, 48 predicted proteins | sample Coa_R1_8_FD_66444 | JGI IMG/M metagenome (GOLD analysis project Ga0070734, IMG submission 66444) | Surface soil microbial communities from Centralia Pennsylvania, which are recovering from an underground coalmine fire - Coalmine... | ecosystem: Environmental > Terrestrial > Soil > Unclassified ...
ATCGTGATTTTCCCGGGCGGCGCGGGCACCGCCGAGGAGATCCTGTATCTGCTCGGCATCCTGCTCGACCCCGCCAATCGTGACATGCCCTTCCCGATGGTATTCACCGGTCCCGCCGACACCTCGGACTACTTCAGGCAGATCCATGATTTCATCGGCTCGACGCTCGGCGCGAGCGCCCAGGCGCGCTACCAGATCATCATGGACGACCCGCCTGCGGTCGCGCGCGCGATGGTCTCGGGGCTCGCGCAGGTGCGCGATTACCGGCGGCGCCAGAGCGACTCGTACGGCTTCAACTGGCTGCTCAGGATTCCGCTCGAGTTCCAGCTTCCCTTCGAGGTGACGCATGCCTCGATGCGCAGCCTGCGCCTGTCCCGCGACCAGCCGGTGCACGAGCGAGCGGCCAATCTGCGGCGCGTGTTCTCGGGCATCGTCGCCGGAAACATCAAGGAATACGGCATCAACGCCATCGAGCGCCATGGGCCGTTCGAGTTGACGGGCGAGCCGGCCATCATGGGACCGCTCGATGCGTTGCTGCGCTCGTTCGTCGCGCAGCGACGGATGAAGCTCACCGGGGCCGATTACGTGCCTTGCTATCGACTCGTCGCATGAATGCGGCGCTGCGCATCCGGTATCGGCTCGACCTCCCGGATGGAACGCAGACGACGCTCGATTTTCACTTCGACCCCTCGAGCTTTAGGCTCATGAACGCGCCGCCGGCCGAGCCGCCCTTCTGGAGCGAGCTCGCCTTCAATCGCTGTGCCAACTGTCCGCTCGCCGTTGCCGACCACCGCCATTGTCCCGCCGCCCTGCACATGGCCTCGACGCTCGAGCCGCTGAAGAGCCTCGTCTCCTTCGACACCGTCGCAGTCACGGTCGTGCAGGCCGAGCGAACCGTGACGGCCGAGACCAGCGCGCAGCAGGCCATGAGCTCGATTCTCGGCCTCATCATGGCCACTTCAGGCTGCCCCTGGACGGATCGCCTGCGCCCGATGGCGCGCTTCCACCTGCCTTTCGCCAGCGAGACCGAGACGCTGTATCGCACGATCTCCATGTACCTGCTTGCGCGGCGGATCGCAGGCGGCGAGCAGGCGGGGGATTTCGGCGCGCTCGAGGAGCTGTACCGCAATCTGCACGTGGTGAATCGCGACATGTCGCGTCGCCTCGGAGCGGCGACCCGCTCGGATCCCGCTCGCAATGCGCTCGCGCTGCTCGACAGCTACACGACGCTGTTGCCGGCGGTGCTCGAGCGCTCGCTCGAGGAGCTCGCGCCTCTCTTCGATGCCTGGCGGACATAACGAACCCGATTCATTTAACTTACCGCGCCGATGGGTGAGATCCGCATCGCAATGCGCGTGCGCGTTCATCGGGCCGCCCTGTCCTCGTGACATAGTTCCAGACAGAGGGAGCGTGCGACATCTACTGTCGCGCGCAGAGGCACACGATGAGCGAGACCAAGCAGCTGACTCGATACACCGGCATCGACCGCCGCGCGCCCCGCGTGGAGAACGGTGTCGCCAAGCCGACCGCCGCGCCGCCGGGATTTCGCACCACCGGCGGGCCCGGAGGCCGCCACGCGGCCATCACCAACAGCCTGTACAACTGGCACAGCTACAAGAACTGGGCCGACAAGGTTCGCGGGAGCTGGGAAGAGAAGAAATAGCCGCCTGAGCCGGCGCTCGGCGCCGCCCGCGCAACGCAGGTGCGCCGCTGGCGCCGCGATCAGGCCGTCTCGGCCAGCGCGCTCGCGCCGTCGCTCGGTGGCTCGAGCGACTCCTTGGCCCGCAGCCATCCGAGCAGGCTCTCCCAGTCCTCCAGATCCTGCGCAACGAGATGACGCTTCATCTCGTGAAGGCCCACCCCCTGCTCCGCCGCGCGCACGTAGTTCTGCGAGTCACGCAGCGTCGCCACCACCGGTATGCGCAGCGTCTCGAGAAAACGCATCAACGACTGATAGATCACCGTGTTGCGCTTGACCCGGTTGGCGATCACTCCGATGCGATTCTCGTCCCGGCGCACCTTGGCGATGAGCAGAAGATCCGCAATGCAGCGCGAGCAGGTGTGGATGTCGATGTCGGAGGGCAGCACCGGAACCAGAATCGCGTCGGAATTCTTGGTGAACTCCGGCATCTCGTGGGCCATGACGGCCGCCGGGGTGTCGACGACGACGTGCGCTGCGTCGGGTGGAACGCGCAGCTGAAAGGAGCGCGTCATGCGCGTGTTGCGCTCGAAGGCCGCGATGCCGTGGATGAAGGGCTGTTGCGGGGTCCGCTTCTTGAGCCAGCGGGTGCTCGAGCCCTGGGGATCGTTGTCCATCAGCAGCGGATGGTCGCCCAAGGTCGCGAAGTAACTCGCGAGATTCGTCGCAACCGTCGTTTTTCCCGAGCCCCCTTTGGGATTCAGGACGAGAATTCGCTGCATGTGGGGGAGAGCCTACGCAGGCCCACGCACCATAGCAAGTATTGAGCCCCGGTAGATTTTGTAATGCGCTCCAGTACTGTGACCTCAAGCACGGTCGACCCGCGCCGGCCTCTCTAGGCTGACGCTCATGGAGTGGGTATTGCAGGTGGTCGACGAAGTCGACGACGCCGTCGCGGCCTTGAGACATCGCTTGCTCGGGCTCAATGGCGAGATGGGCGCGCTGATCGCGGCCCTGCGCAAGACGGGCGCACGGCGCTCCCGGCGCCTGCGGCGCGCCACTCGCTGAAGCGCTGCCCGAGGCCCACCCCGGCTTTCTCGTTCGCGGTGCGCTGCCGCGGCGCGCGCACATCCCGACCCTCATCATTTAAGATGCGTCATGCGCCGCTTTCGCTGCCGCATCACCGGGATCCTCGTTGCGCTCGCGAGCGCATGGGGAGCGGCATGCTCGCCGCACGCAGCCGCCCCGCCGCCGCTCAGCCCGCCGGCGGCAGCCACCTCGTTCCAGAGCGAGGATTTGAAGGTCGGCTCGGGCCCCGCGATCACCGCCGGGCGCGAGGCGGTGGTGCAGTACACCGGCTGGCTCTACGAGGCATCCGCTGCGGACCACAAGGGGCGCGAGTTCGACAGCTCGCGGCGCACGGGTCAGCCATTTCGCTTCGCGCTCGGCGCGGGCCAGGTGATCAAGGGCTGGGATCGGGGCGTTGCCGGGATGCAAGTGGGCGGCACGCGGCGCCTCATCATCCCGCCCGAGCTCGGCTACGGTGATGCCGGCGCGGACGATGTCATCCCGCCCGGCGCCACGCTCGTGTTCGACGTCGAGCTCATCGGCATCCAGTGATGCGAGTCACCCTGGCAGGCCCCGTCGGCGGGCTCGAGGCCGTCATCGAGGAGCCGCAACCCGACCCGCAACGCTTTGCCGTGATCTGCCATCCGCATCCCCTGTTCGGCGGCACGATGGACAACAAGGTCGTATGGACGATCGCCCGCGCGCTCGAGGAGCTCGGCGTGGGAACCCTGCGGTTCAATTTTCGGGGTGTCGGGGCGAGCGCGGGCAGCTATGAGGAGGGCATCGGGGAGACCGAAGATGCCGCTGCGGCGCTCGCTTACGGGGCCGAGCACTGGCCGCGCGCCCGCCCGATCATCGCCGGCTTTTCCTTCGGCGCCTACGTCGCGATCCGGCTCGCCCTGCGCTCGCCTCCGAGCCATCTCATCACCATCGCGCCCCCCGTCGGGCGCTTCCCGATCGCAGAGCTCGAGGTGCCTGCCTGCCCGTGGCTGATCGTGCAGGGTGATGCCGACGATGTGGTGGATCCCAGGGCCGTGCTCGAGTGGGCGCGGGGGCTCGTGCCCGAGCCTCAGCTGGTGGTGCTACCGGGAGTCGGGCATTTCTTCCACGGGGCGCTCGCCCGCCTGCGAGAAGCGCTGCAGGGTGCAGTCCGGAGCGGTTGAATCCGCAACCGCTCCGGAGCTCGACGTCAATTCACGAATTCCTTGAGGTTCTTCAGCGCGGCGATGCGCACCTTCTTGCTCGCCGGCTTCGCCTTGAACATCATCTTTTCGCCGTTGAAGGGGTTGATTCCCTCACGCGCCTTCGTGGCTGGCTTCTTCACCACTCGCATCTTCAGAAGCCCCGGCAGGGTGAACAGACCATGACTGCGCAGACTCTTCTTGATGGTGCTGGAAAGCGAGTCAAACACGGCTCCGACCTGCTTCTTGGAGAGCTCAGTTTCCTTGGAGATAAACGCGAGAATCTCGGATTTGGTCGGTGCTGCATTCTTTTTCGCCATATGGAATCTCCTGCTTGTGTTTTGCGAACGCGGACGACGGATGCCCACTGATTCAACTCGGCGCCGAAAATAACACAGAAAAAAGCCGATGTTTAGCGCAATCGAAAAAATTTTCGCGCGAGCAATGCGCGCGCGAGCCTTGTTTTTAAGGCTCCGCCGCGCCGCCTGCGCGAGAGAGGCGCAGCGCGAGCAAGCGCACTCGTCGAAAATTCATGAGGCTAGGAGCGTGTCTGAATACTTTACGTGTCCCTGCCGCGCTTCTTTTTCGTCCTTCAGCGCAACAGGATCAGCAGCGCGCCGATCGCGATCGACACCCAGAGAATCGAGAAATCGATCTGCCCGATGGGCGGAATGATCCGGCGCACGGGTCGCAAGACGGGCTCGCAGAGCTGCGCGAGCAGGCGCGTTCCCGGCGCATAGGCGCCCGGAGCGAGAACGCTCATCAGCCAGTAGAGCAAGAGCGCGAACAGGTAGATGCGCAGGATCATGTCGAGGAGGCTCTTCACGGTGATCACCGCGAGCAGCGTGGGATCGACGATGCCCGGGCCCAGGGCCAGCAGGGCGGCGGAGTGCACCGTCGCTGCGGCCAGCACCGCGACCACCGTGGCCGTGTCGACCCGGCGCATCGGCGGCAGCAGGCGCCGCAGCGGCAAAATCAGCCAGTTGGTCACCCGTACGATGGCATCCGCGAACGGGTCGCGAAAGTCGGCACGCACGAGCTGAAACAACAGTCGCAGCAGGAAGGCGAGCATCAGCAGCCAGAGCAGCGTATCGACGATATAGCGAACCGCGTCCATGATGTGCGCTCTCCTACGGTCCGTACTCGCGCCCGAGCTCGGCGGCGCGGCGTATGGCCGCATCGAGCGCCGCGGCCACCAGCGCACCGAGCCCACCTGCCTCGAATGCGTCCAGGGCCGCCGCGGTGGTGCCGCCGCGCGAGGTCACGCGCTCACGCAACGTCGCCAGCGGGTCGTCCGAGGTGCGTGCGAGCTGCGCCGCGCCGTAGGCCGTCTCGAGCGTCAAAGTGCGCGCGATCGCCGCCGGCAGCCCGCGCTCGTGCGCGGCCTGCTCGAGCAGCTCCATGAACCGGAAGAAATAGGCGGGACCGCTCCCGGAGAGCGCCGTCACCACGTCCATCTGCACCTCATCCTCCAGCCAGACCGTCGCGCCGACGGAGGCCATGACCGATTCGGCGCGCGCGCGCGCCGCAGCCTTGAGCTGCCCGGAAGGGGCATACAGGGCAGTGACGCCACAGCCGGCGAGCGCGGGCTGGTTCGGCATGGTGCGCACCAGGCCGGGATGCTCACCGCACCAGCGGCGCAGCGCCGCGTACGGAATGCCTGCCGCGATCGATATGACGAGCACGTCCGCGGTGCGCGCGAGCTGCGAAGCCAGGGCGCGGGCCACGGCGCGCAGGTGCTGCGGCTTGACCGCCAGGACCACGGTGTCGGCGCCTTCGACGGCGGCGGCGTTGTCGGCGAAGGTCGCGACTGCGAAGGTGTTCGCGAGCCGCTCGAGCGCTGCGGCGCTCGGGTCGGCCACGCTGATCCGTGCGGATGGAAAGCCGCGCCGCAGAAGACCGCCGATGAGCGCACCGGCCATGTGACCTCCACCCACGAAGGCGATGCGTGAGCTCCGATCGTCTCCGGCCGCCGGGGTCGGTTGCGCCGTCACGTGCGCTGCCCGAAGATCGCCGTGCCGATGCGCACCTGCGTGGCCCCCTCGGCGATGGCGGCCTCGAAATCATCGCTCATCCCCATCGAGAGCGTATCGAGCGCGAGACCCTCCTCCTGCAACGCTTCGAGCAGCCGGCGCAGCTCCGCAAACAGTGCCCGCTGCTCGTGCACCTCGCTCCGGGGCGGCGGCAAGCACATGAGTCCGCGCAGCTTGAGTCTCGGCAGGGCGGCGACCTCCCGCGCGAGCCCGGCGAGAGCGGCCGGCTCGACTCCGGCCTTGGTCGGCTCGGCCACGAGCGCCACCTGGATGCAGGCGTTCAGCGGCGGGGCATGGTGGGGGCGCTGCTCGGACAGCCGCCGGGCGATGCCCGGGCGGTCGATTCCGTGAACCCACCCAAAGCGCTCTGCGATGAGCCGGGTCTTGTTGGCCTGGATCTGGCCGATGAAGTGCCACGTCAGCGGCAGGGAGGCGAGCTCATCCATCTTCGCGAGGGCCTCTTTTACGTAATTTTCGCCGAAATCCGTGACGCCCGCCGCGGCGGCCGACCGCACGTCTTCGGCAGGCTTCGTCTTGGATACAGCGATCAGGGTAACCGAGGCGGGGTCGCGACCTGCCGATGTGGCCGCTCGGGCGATCCGGGAGCGGACCTCGTTCACCCGGAGCAGCAGATTCTGCGGGCCAGTTAACATATTGAGCGGCGAGACCCTCTTATATACTGAGGGCGGTCCGGCAGAGCCGCTTGAGGAGCCGTGAATGGCGGTCGATATTGCGCAGCTTCTCGCCTTCGCGGTGAAGAACAACGCGTCCGATTTGCATCTGTCGGCAGGCGTACCGCCGATGATCCGGGTCGATGGCGACATGAAGCGCGTCAATATGCCGGCGCTGGTGCATAAGGAAGTGCACAGCATGGTGTACGACATCATGAATGACAAGCAGCGCAAGGCGTTCGAGGAATTCTACGAGACCGACTTTTCCTTCGAGATTCCGAAGCTCGCTCGCTTCCGTGTCAACGCGTTCAATCAGAATCGCGGTTGCGGGGCCGTGTTCCGCAACATTCCCTCGACCATTCTCTCGCTCGACGAGCTGAATGCGCCGAAGACCTTCAAGGATCTGTGCATGCTGCCGCGGGGTCTGGTCCTGGTCACCGGGCCGACCGGGTCGGGCAAGTCGACCACGCTCGCGGGCATGGTGAATCACTGCAACGACAATCGGCCCGATCACATCATCACGATCGAGGATCCGATCGAGTTCGTGCACGAGAGCAAGCGCTGCCTCGTCAACCAGCGCGAGGTGCATCGCGACACGCTCGGCTTCAGCGAGGCGCTGCGCTCGGCACTGCGCGAGGACCCCGACGTCATCCTGGTGGGCGAGATGCGCGACCTCGAGACCATCCGTCTGGCGCTCACCGCCGCCGAGACCGGACACCTCGTGTTCGGCACGCTGCACACAAGCTCGGCGGCCAAGACGATCGATCGCATCGTCGACGTCTTCCCCGCCGCCGAGAAGGACATGGTGCGCGCGATGCTCTCGGAGAGCCTGCGCGCGGTGATCTCGCAGACCCTCATGAAGCGCGTCGGCGGCGGCCGCATCGCGGCGCACGAGATCATGATCGGCACTCCCGCCATCCGTAACCTGATTCGCGAGGGCAAGATCGCGCAGATGTACTCCGCGATCCAGACCGGCCAGGGGCAGGGCATGCAGACCCTCGACCAGTGCTTGCAGGAGCTGGTGCAGAAAGGCGTTGTGAGTCGTGAAGAGGCCAAGTACAAGGCCCAGAACAAGGACAGCATCTGATGGACCGTGATCAAGCCATACGGCTGATGCAGGACTTGCTCCGGCGCATGGTCGACAAGAAGGGCTCGGATCTGTTCATCACCGCGGGCTTTCCCCCGGCCATCAAGATCGACGGCGAGATCCGCCCACAATCGGACCGCTCCCTGAGCGCGGAGCAGAGCGCGAGCCTGGTGCGCGCGATCATGAACGATCGCCAGACGAAGGAGTTCGACGCGACCAAGGAGTGCAACTTCGCGATCGCCCCGCCCGGCATCGGACGCTTCCGCGTGAGCGCATTCGTACAGCAGGGCTTCACGGGCGCGGTTCTGCGCACGATCAATGCCAAGATTCCGACCCTCGAGGAGCTCGAGCTGCCGCCCGTGCTCAAGGAGGTCGTGCTGGCAAAGCGCGGCTTCGTGATCCTGGTCGGCGGCACGGGCTCGGGCAAATCAACCTCGCTCGCCGCGATGGTCGGCTATCGCAACGAGAAGACGCGCGGTCACATCGTCACCATCGAGGATCCGGTGGAGTACGTGCATGCCCACAAGGGCTGCGTCGTCACGCATCGCGAGGTCGGCGTCGACTGCGACAGCTGGCACCTCGCGCTCAAGAACACCCTCCGCCAGGCGCCCGACGTCATCCTGATCGGCGAGATCCGCGATCGCGAGACCATGGAATACGGCATCCAGTTCGCCGAGACCGGGCATCTGGTGCTCGCGACGCTGCATGCCAACAGCTCGAATCAGGCGCTCGACCGCATCATCAACTTCTTTCCCGAGGAGCGGCGCGAGCAGCTCCTCATGGACCTCTCGCTCAATATCCGCGCGCTCATCTCGCAGCGGCTGATTCCGCGCGAGTCGGGCTCGGGCCGCATCGCCGCCATGGAGATCATGCTGGCCTCGCCGCTCATCTCGGAGCTGATCTTCAAGGGCGAGGTCGCCAAGATCAAGGACGTCATGGCGCGCTCCAACCGCCTGGGCATGAAGACCTTCGACCAGGCGCTGTTCGAGCTGTACGAAGCGGGACTCATCTCTTACGAGGACGCTCTGCGCAACGCCGACTCGAAGAACGAGCTGCGTCTGCGCGTCAAGCTCGAGAGCAAGCGCGAGATGAAGAACCCCGAGGACGGCGGCGCGGCGCTGCAGATCCTCGAGGAAGAAGAGGGCCAGGCACTGTAGGCTCCTCGGGTACTGTCCGGGATCTCGTTCGATTCAAGGAAGGAGTTGCTGAATAATGTCCGCCGCCGCTGCACCGGCCCAGGTGATGAACACCAAGCCGCTGTTCAAGCTCATGGTCGAGAAGAAGGCTTCCGACCTGTTCTTCACATGCAACGCCCCGGTCAAGATCAAGATCGAGGGCAAGATCTTTCCGGTCAACAAGCAGGTGCTGTCGCCCGAGACCGTGCGGCAGGCGGCGCTCGGCCTGATGAGCGCGGAGCAGATCGAGCATTTCAACGAGAATCTCGAGATCGACTTCGCGATCTCGGAGCCCGGGCTCGGGCGTTTTCGCGTGAACGTGTTCTACCAGCGCGGCTACCCGGCGATGGTGCTGCGCTACATCACGGCGGATATGCCGAAGCTCCAGGATCTCGGCATGCCGGAGATCCTCACGGAGCTCGTGATGCTCAAGCGCGGGCTCATTCTCATGGTGGGCGCCGCGGGTGCGGGCAAGTCCACCACGCTCGCCGCCATGATCAACCACCGCAACGAGACCTCCTCGGACCACATCCTCACGATCGAGGATCCGATCGAGTTCCTGCATACCAACAAGAAATCGATCGTCAATCAGCGGGAGGTCGGCCTCGACACCAAATCCTTCGCGCATGCGCTGAGGAGCGCGGTGCGCGCCGCGCCCGACGTGATCCTGGTGGGCGAGATCCGCGACCGCGAGACCATGGAAGCGACCATCGCGCTGGCCGGCACCGGGCATCTGTGCATCGCGACCCTGCATGCGAACAACTGCGCCGAGACGCTCGATCGCATCATCAACATGTTTCCGCGCGACCAGCACGCGCAGATCTTCCTCGACCTCTCGCAGTACCTGCGTGCCATCCTTTCGCAACGCCTGGTGACGGCAAAATCCGGGCTGCGCGTCGCCGCCTCGGAGGTCATGGTGAACACACCGCACGTCTCCGAACTCATCAAGAAGGGCGATGTGATCGGGGTGAAGGAGGCGATCCGCACCGGCACCGAGCGCGGCATGCTGAGCTTCGACAGCTCGCTCTACAACCTGGTCCGCGAGGGCCGCATCGAGCTCGAGGAGGCGCTCGCGAATGCCGATTCGCGCACCAATCTCGAGGCGAAGATCAACTTCGGCTGAACGATCGGGCCGCCGGGGCGGCCGGCGGCAGAACGGCGGGCGCATCGTGCGCCGGGGCGACCCGCTCCTCGTCGGCCGAGCCGCAAGGCTCGCACGCAGCGAGGTTGCTCTCGAACTGGCGCGTGCTCACGTCCCAGCCGGCCTCGAGCGCGTGCGCCCGGCAGCGCCTGGGATCGAGTGCGAGCGCGCGCTCGGCCGCTCGGGCGAGATCCTCATCGAGGGCGCCCGTCACGCCATCCTGGATCACGTCGATCGGACCGGTGACCGGGTAGGCGGCGACCGGAACGCCGCAAGCCATCGCCTCGAGATTGACGAGGCCGAAGGTGTCGGTGCGGCTCGGAAAGACCATGACGTCGGCGGCGGCGATGTGGGCGGCGAGGTCCTCGTCGTAACGATAGCCCACGAACACGGCATCGCCGTACTGGTGCTCGAGCCGCGCCCGCTCGGGCCCGTCGCCGATCACGATCTTGCTTCCCCGCCAGGGCATCTCGAGGAAGGCCTCGATGTTCTTCTCGACCGCGACCCGCCCGACGTACGCGGCAATCGGCCGTGGAAGCGACAGGAAGTCCTTGGCGCGCGGCTTGAAGATCTCGGTGTCGACACCACGCCGCCAGGCGGCGAGATTGCCGAAGCCGCGCACGGCGAGCTCCTTGCGCAGCGAATCGGTGCTGACCATGCACCGTACCGCGCCGCGGTGAAACCAGCGCAACAGCCGATAGCTCACGGCGAGCGGTATCGGAAAGCGGGCGCGCAGGTATTGCGGGAACTGGGTGTGATACGAGGTCGTGAAGCGCAGGCCCCGTCTCAGGGCGTAGCGCCGCACCGCGAGCCCCAGGGGCCCCTCGGTGGCGATGTGCAGGGCGTGGGGCGCGAAGGAGCGGATGGCCTGAGCCGCCCCGCGACTCGGAAAGAGCGACAGCCGGATCTCGGGATAGGTGGGGCAGGGGATGCTCGCAAAGTCGCGCGGCGTCAGCATCCGCACTTCATGGCCAAACCGGCCGAGCCAGGCGGCGGTCTGTGCGAGCGTGCGCACGACGCCGTTGGTTTGCGGGAACCAGGCGTCGGTCACGATCATGATCCTCATGCTTCGTGACTGTGGCATTACGCTGTGACGAAGTGATGACTGCGTCAGCGGCCATTCTTGAAGGATCCATTACAGTTGCGCGACTTTTCGGTGTCGTTGCATGAAGACTGTCATAGACTTGTCATGTTTATCCGTTATCTGCTTCTTGGCCGCAGCGGCCGCTGTTAACTTATGAACCGCAGCCTGGGATGCCGTCGTCGGGCTGCTACGTTCGAGGAACGAAACACTATGCGCAGTCTTTGGCGGGAATTGCAGACGCAGCGTTGGGATGACCATCGCTTCTATCACCACAGTCGCATCAATCAGTCCCTGCACCTGCTGAGCGCCCTGAGCTTTCTGACGGCGTATGTCATGATGTTCAGAGACCCCGTTGCCGCCGCCCTCATCGGCTGGCTGGTGGCCATGGTCAGCCGGCAGTCCGGGCACTTCTTCTTCGAGCCCAAGGGCTACGATGAGGTCAACGAGGTGACCCACGAGTACAAGGAAGACATCAAGGTCGGCTATAACCTGCGTCGCAAGGTGATCCTGCACATCATCTGGGCGCTCTCCCCGGCCGTGCTGCTGCTCGACCCGACGGCATTCGGGCTGCTGCCGGCGCATGCCAGCCACGAGGGCTTCATCCGCCGCGTCGGCGAGATCTGGCTGTTCGTCGGCGTCGGTGCATTGCTGTTTCGCACCGTGCACCTGTTCTATCTGCGCGATGTGCAGACCGGCATCGTGTGGCTCATCAAGATACTCACCGACCCGTTCAACGACGTGAAGCTCTACTTCAAGTCGCCGCTCTATCTGCTGCGCGGGGAGCTGCTCGATCCGATGGGGGAAAGACCGCAGCGCGCCTGAATCGCGCGTGCAGCATCTCGCGCAAGATGCGCCGCTTGATGGCCTTGTTGGTGAGCGCGGGTTGCGCCCACCACCACCCGTCCTGCTGCATGGAGCGCGCCGCCGACACGATCCTCTGCGCGACCTCCTCGAAGTCGGCCGCCGTGTAATTGAGGCTGAAGATCAGCCGGCCGGTGCCCACCCAGGACAGCGCCAGCCCGGCGGCCCGCAGGTAGTACTGCAGCATCCAGTTATAGCGCGCCGGCTGCGGGTAGCACAGGGTCCAGATGGTCGAGAGGTTCGCGACCCGCACGGGCAGCCCTTCCGCGGCCAGCCGCTCGTTGAGCGTGCGTGCGCGCTCGTTCCAGCGCTCATCGAGCCCCTCGTAGAGCGCGCGCAGCGGTGCCTCCTCGAGGCGATGCAGGAATTCGTACATCGATCCCATGACATAAGGATGGGAGTTGAAAGTGCCGCGCGCGAAGCAGATGTCCGCCGGCCGGTCCTCGCGAAAGCGCCGCATGTACTCGCTGCGCCCGCAGACCACGCCGACCGGCAGCCCGCCCGCCACGGTCTTGCCGTAGGTGACAAGATCCGCTCGCACGCCGAAATACTCCTGCGCGCCCCCCGGCGCCAGCCGGAAGCCGACGAATACCTCGTCGAAGATCAGCACGATGCCGCGGCGCGTGCAGACCTCGCGCAGCCGCTCGAGCCAGCGGCGGTAGCCCTCACGATCGAAGTGGGCGCTGCGGCTGCTGTCGACGAGCGTCGAGTCACCCGGCGCATTGACGTTCGGGTGCAGCGCCTGCAGCGGATTCACCAGCACGCAGGCGATGTCGCGCCGCGACCCGAGCACCCGCAGCGCCGCCTCGTCGAGGTCCTCGAGCGTGTAGGTGTCGGGCGCTGCGAGCGGGTTGCCCGCACCCGGCTGCACATCGCCCCACCAGCCGTGATAGGCGCCGCAGAAGCGCACCAGGAAGCGGCGGCGTGTGTGGTAGCGCGCGAGACGCACGGCTTGCATGACCGCCTCGGTGCCCGACATGTGGAACGACACCTCGTCGAGTCCGGAGATCTCCCGCAGCCTTTTGACGTTGTAGGCAAGCACGGGGTGATAGGCGCCGAGCACCGGCCCGAGGTCCTTCGCGTGCTCGCTGCCGCGCGCGATGCATTCCTTGTAGAAATCGTAACCAAACACGTTGACTCCGTAGGAGCCCGTGAGGTCGTAGAAGCGGTTGCCGTCGAGATCCTCGAGCGTCACGCCGTGGCTCGAGCGCACGAAGGCGCCGAGCTTCAGGTGCTCGCGCACGAAGCGGCTGAACTGGAAAGGCACGCGGTAGCGCGCGGTGAACTGCAGGTCGGAGACCGAGTCGACCACCTCGCGCGACAGCGCGAGCGTCTGGCGAGAGCGCCCGGCAAACAGCGTCGCGAGCCGCATGAAGCCCGCGCGGCGCGACGCAGCGATGTCCTCGGGTGCGCCGTCGACCCGGAAGAACTCGTCCTCGCCGTACTCGTAGTAGGGAACGAGGCCGGCGAACCGGCGGGCCATGCGCGAGTGCCCGGCGAGGGAGCGGTGCTTCGCGCGCGAGAGCTGCCAGCGGCGCCGCAGCCTGGCGAGAAGCACCAGGCTCAGCAGGGCGCCCGCGGCGTAGGCGAGATGGATCGAAGTCACGTCATTCCCCGGTGTCCGGTTGCGCGCGCACTCTATTGCAAGGCAATGACACTAGCATGACCGTGCGTGCACTGATCGAGCGCGTGGTCGCACAGGAGGACGTCAATTTCCTGCTCACCAACCGCATTCCGCGCCGCGCTCTCACGCTGTTCATGGGCTGGTGGAGCCGCATCCGCAACCCGCTCCTCTGCCGCGCGAGCATTGCGCTGTGGAAGCTCTTCTCGGACCTCGATCTGAGCGAGGCGAAGCAGACACGCTTCGAGAGCCTGCACGAATGCTTCACCCGCGAGCTCAAGCCCGGTGCGCGGCCGATCGAGGCCGATCCCCGGCGCCTCGCGAGTCCCTGCGATGCGCTCGTCGGCGCCTGCGGCGACATCGAGGACGGGACCGTGCTGCAGGCGAAGGGCTTTCCGTACCGGTTGATCGACCTCGTGCGGGACGAGAGCCTGGTGCGCCAGTATCAGGGCGGCCACTACGTCACGCTGCGGCTCACCTCGAGCATGTACCACCGCTTCCACGCCCCGGCAGACCTCACCGTCGAGCGAGTCGACTACATCTCGGGCGATACCTGGAACGTCAATCCCATCGCCCTTGGGCGCGTCGAGCGCTTGTTCTGCCGCAATGAGCGCGCGGTCATCCGCTGCCGCCTGCGCTCGGGCGCGCTGCTGACCCTGGTGCCGGTCGCCGCGATCCTGGTCGCGAGCATCCGGCTCAGGTTCGTCGACGTGCGGCTGCATCTGCGATATCGCGGACCCAATGTGATTGCCTGCTCGGCGCCGCTCATGAAGGGCGAGGAGATGGGCTGGTTCGAGCACGGCTCGACCCTCATCGTGCTCGCCCCACCGGGCATCACACTCGACCGATCGATCGGGCCGGGGCAGCGCATTCGCATGGGGCAAGCGCTGCTCGACGCCTGAGGATGAAGGCGCCGCTACAGGGGCCGGCGGTGTCGGGTGAGGGTCGCGGCGATCAGCGCGAGCACCGCCATGCGCACGGCGACGCCGTTGTTGACCTGCTCCCGGATCACCGAGCGCGGCCCGTCCGCCACATCGGAGGCGATCTCGACTCCACGGTTCATCGGACCCGGATGCATCACGAGCGCGTGCGGCGATGCGAGCTTCAGCCGCGCCGCGTCGAGCCCGTACTCACGGAAGTAGGCCGCATCGTCGAGCGAGGCGCTCTGGGCCATGCGCTCCTTCTGGATTCGCAGCATCATCACGACATCCGCGCCCGCGATCCCGTCCTCGATGCGCGTGAAGCGCTGCGCGCCCGCGAACTCGTCCTCGCCCGGCAGCAGGGCCGCCGGCGCGATCAGACGGATGTCGCTCGTGCCGAGCGTCGCGAGCGCCCGCACCGTCGAGCGCGCCACGCGCGAATGGCGGATGTCGCCGACGATGGCCACCTTGAGTCCGGCGAAGCGGCGCAGGTGCGTGCGGATCGTCAGCACGTCGAGCAAACCCTGGGTCGGATGCGACACGTGGGCCTCGCCCGCGCTGATCACCGAGACGTGCGGGGCCACGTGATCGATGAGATATTCCGGCATGCCGGGCTCGGAGTCGCGAATCACGAAGATATCCGTGTTCATCGCCTCGAGCGTGTAAATGGTGTCGAGCAGGGTCTCGCCCTTGACGCGCGAGCTCGAGTGAGTCTCGAGATTGATCACCTGCGCACCGAGACGCCGGCTTGCGAGATCGAAGGAGGCCCGCGTGCGGGTGCTCGGCTCGAAGAACAGGTTGGCGAGCGTCACGCCGGCCAGCTCGCGCCCCTCATAGGCCGGCTGCCCCGGCGTGCGCCGGTAGGTCTCGGCGCGATCCAGGAGGCTCGTGAGCATCTGGCGTGAAAGTCCGTCGAGCGTGATGAGATGCCGAAGTCCGCCGCCGCCGTCGAGTTGTGAGCGCATCAGAGCCTGTCCTGAGCCTTTGCGAATCGTTGCTGTGGTCGTGAGTCCGGTCTAGCGAGGGCCCGCGAGCCAGCGCTCGAGAATGATGCACGCCGCCCCGGCGTCGATGTCGCTGCGGGCGATGCGCCGACGTCGCGCACCGGACTGCCGCGCCTCCTTGAGACGGGCCTGCGCCTCGAGGGAGGTGTAGCGCTCGTCGACCAGCTCGACCGGCACCGAACAGCGCCTGAGCAGCTGTGCGGCAAACTCGCGCGCCAGCGCCGCCTGCGTGCCTTCGCTGCCGTCGACATTATAAGGCAGGCCTACGATGAGCCGGTCCGGACGCCAGTCCCGGAGCAGCCGCTCGATCTCCTCCCAGCGCGGCACCCCGCGCACGGCGCTGACGACTCCGGCGGGGGAGGCGTTGCCGCTCACGGTGTCACCGCGGGCGATGCCGATGCGCCGTCCGCCCACATCGAAGGCGAGGATGATCGCCGGCGTCGATCCCTTGAGACCCGCGTCGCCGCTTGCCGGCGGCGCCGGCTCAGGCATTCCCGGCGATCGGGCTGAGCCGTGCTAGATCGACGCCGATGAGACGGCCGGCGGCCTGCCAGCGCGATGCGAACGGCAGATCGAAGATGAGGCCGTCATCGACGGGCGCGCTCAACCAGGCATTCGCCCGGATCTCCTCCTCGAGCTGGCCACCCTCCCAGCCGGCGTAACCGAGTGCGACCACCGCATCGACGGGCCCCTCACCCCGCGCAATCGCGGCCAGGATGTCGCGCGAAGTGGTGACGTGCAGCGTGTCGGAGACCTTCAGGGTCGAGTCCCATTCGCCGTGCGCCCGGTGCACGACGAAGCCACGGTCGGTCTGCATCGGCCCGCCGCGCAGCACCTGCCGCTCGCTGACCGGGCCCCCGGGGATCTCTATGTCGAGCTGCTCGAAAATCTCCGCCATGCGCATCGGCAGCGGGCGATTGACGATGAGCCCGAGCGCACCGCCCTCGCTGTGCTGGCACACGAGAGTCACCGTCTGGCTGAAGTTCGGATCGCCGAGCGTCGGCATGGCGATGAGGAGCTGATTCATCAGATAGATCGAATCGCTCATCCGGCCAGCGGCTCCGCACCCACGCGCATCACATCGTCTTCTTTGACCCAGGTCCGGGGCCGGTCGCTACCGGCCCGTATCCCCGTAAAATACGCCGGAGCTCTCGGTCGCGCCACCCAGAAATTGCCATTCGTAGGCGATGCGGATCGCGTCGTGGTGTGCCGCAAGCTCCCTCGGAAACGGATCGTAGGGGGCTGCCAGCTTCAGGATGCGCATCGCTGCATCGTCGAGCTCCGCATGACCGCTGGCGCGCTTGATGACACTGGAAAGCAACTTGCCGTCGGCGCCGATCGTCACCTCGATCACCGGGGTGCCCGAAAGCTTCTCCCGGCGCGCAACGTCTGGAAAATTGATGGTTCCCACATGCTCGACCTTGCGGCGCCAGCCGTCGAGATACGCCGCCACATCGGTCTCGCGGGTGTCTGCGGCGATCCACAGTTGCTGGCGCGCCTCACCCCGCAGGTGCAGCTCGATGCCCTCGTCGTTGGGCGCCATGCCGAGGTCGGGACGCTTCTCGAGCAGGAGCGGCTGCTGCGTTGGTTGCTCGGCCGCCGTCGCTTGAGCAAAGTAGAGGATCTTCGAGACGGGATGGCGCGTTGCGAGCACCTCGTCCTCGCCGAGGTCGCGCCCGGCGCGCGTGTCCGAGAGGCCATCACCGTTCGGCACCCCCGGCCTGTCCAGGGTGAGGAGCGAGGAGCGAGGAATGCGGGTGCGCTCCGTGCGCTTCGTGTTGCCGGCGCCCAGCTGGGTCCGCTGCGCGAGGTAGGGAGCGTTCGGGTTGCTCTTTGCGGCGGGGATATCGTCGTTCACGAGCACCACCTCGAGCCCCGGACCGTCGTCCGATTCGTGCGCTCCCCTCGGTCCCGTGAAGGTCACCCCGAGGATCACAATGGCATGGAACAGGGCCGCCACGAAGCAGGTGGTGAGCATTCGGTCGCTTGCCGGCGGCAGGCCGGCGCGAAACGCGGCTGCCTCCTCGCTCATGGCAAGGAGCCCGCCTCCAACCGTCGGGTGATGGCGCTGACCAGCATGGACCCGATGTCGACACCGTGCTTCTTGTTAAGTTCGCGAATGCCGGTCGGGCTTGTGACGTTGATCTCGGTCACGTAGTCGCCGATCACATCCAGGCCGACGAAGATCATGCCGGCCGCCGCCATCTTGGGGCCGATGATCGAGCACAGCCAGCGATCGCGATCGTTGAGCGGCCGGCTCTCGGCGCGGGCCCCGGCCGCGAGATTGCCGCGGTGATCGGCGGCATCGGGCACCCGTTTCAGGGCAAACGGCACGGGCTCGCCGTCGATCAGGATGATGCGGCAGTCGCCCGCCGTCATGATCTCGGGCAGATAGCGCTGCACGATCGCAAAGTGATGCCCGTAGTCGGTGAGCGTCTCGAAGACGACGTTGCGGTTCCTGTCGCCTTGCTCCAGCACGAAAATCGAGCGACCGCCCATGCTGTGCAATGGTTTGGCCACGGCCTTGCCGTGCTCGCGCAGGAACTCGCCCATGTCGCTCATGTTGCGGGTGATGAGGGTCGGCGCACAGCACTCCGGAAACCAGGCGGTGTAGACCTTCTCGTTCATGTCCCGCAGTCCCTGGGGCCGATTGAACACCTGCGCACCCTGGTCCCGGGCACGGTCCAGGATGTAGGTGCTATAGATGTACTCGGTATCGAAGGGCGGATCCTTGCGCATCAGGATCGCATCGACCGTGCCGAGTCGCTCGGTGTGCGGCGCACCGAGCGCGAACCAGCGCTGCGGATCGTCGAACACCTCCACGGGCCGCAAGCGTCCAAAGGCGACCCCGTCCCGCAGCCATAGATCGCCGAGCTCGGCGTACTCGAGCTGCCAGCCACTGGCCTGCGCCGCAAGCATGATGGCAAGAGTCGAGTCCTTGGCGGGATTGATCGCGGCAATCGGGTCCATCACCACGACCAGGCGCACATCACTTGAACTCACGGCAGCCTCCATCCTTCATGCGCCGGTGCTCGACGCGCGCACCCTAGCGAGACCGGCATGGCCCGCGCAAGCGATCCGATGCCCAGCATCATCGAAAAACTGTGAACCACGCCACCGTTGCGGCGGGCATATTGCCCCGAAATGTCGACCTCCTACCGTGGCCCCGGGGCGTTGGATATGTTAAAAAGCCCAAAGATTCCAGCACCTACGCTCACAGCCTCACCGTCCAGGTCGGTCTCAATGGAGAGCAGCATCACCAACGGCAAGCCGAAGCTCGCGGGCCTCAAGGTCCTCGTGATCGACGACAGCAAAACCATCCGGCGGACCGCCGAGACTCTGCTGACCAAGGAGGGGTGTGAGGTGTTCACCGCGGTCGACGGCTTCGACGCGCTGTCGAAGATCGCGGACCACCAGCCCGACATCGTCTTCGTCGACATCATGATGCCAAGGCTGGACGGTTACCAGACCTGCTCGCTCATCAAGCACAACAAGGTCTTCAAGCAGATTCCTGTCATCATGCTCTCGAGCAAGGATGGATTGTTCGACCGGGCCCGCGGACGGATCGTGGGCTCGGAGCACTACCTGACCAAGCCCTTTACCAAGGATGAGCTCCTCGGCGCCATCGAGGCTCACGTCGGCAAATGAGGGAGTTGAAGTCATGCCGCTGATCCTGATCGTCGACGATTCCCCCACCGAAGTGTTCGTCATGCAAAAAGCGCTCGAGAAGCACGGCTTCAAGACCGCGTGCGCGGAGAACGGTGAGGAGGGAGTGCGCAAGGCGAAGGCCATGAAGCCCGATCTCATCTTCATGGACATCGTGATGCCGGGCGTCAACGGCTATCAGGCGACGCGCATGTTGAACAACGACCCGGAGACGAGTCTCATTCCCATCATCATGGTGACCACCAAGGGCCAGGAGACCGATCGGGTGTGGGGCCTGCGCCAGGGAGCCGTGGACTATCTGGTGAAACCGGTGTCGGCCCAGGCGTTGGTCGAGAAGGCTCAAGCCGCGCTGGCGGTATGACCGGCGCGATGAGCGGAACCGAGCCAACACTCAAGAGTCTGAGGGATCGGCCGTTCGAGCTGCTGAAGGAGCTCGAGCGCCGCAGCCGGGCAGTCACGGCCGGATCACCCGCCCAGGCCGCCAGCGGCCGGGAGTGGGTGGGTGTGGCCTTCCGCATGGGGGGCGAGACGTTCCTGGTGGCCCGGGAGGAGACGCGCGAGGTGCTGGGCTATCCCACCATGATCACGCGCATTCCAGGGGCCAAGAGCTGGGTGCGAGGACTCGCCAACGTGCGCGGCCAGCTGCTGCCGATGCTCGATCTGCGACAATTCCTGGGCAGCGGATCGACCACGCCGGGACGCAACACGCGGGTGATCGTGGTCAATCATCGGGATATACCGGCCGGACTGATCGTCGATGAGGTGCTGGGATTCCGGCGCTTCGCCGAATCGGAGTTCGATGCCGAGGCGCCGCCGACCGTGATTCGCTGCGATGTGTACCTGGCCGGCGCCTTCCGGCGCGGCGGGGAGGTTTGGCCCGTGTTGAGTCTGAAGACTCTGGTCGAGAGCCAGAGCTTTCTGCAGGCCGCCAGTTGAGCGTGCGCAACGTCATGGCGGCGCGTGAGGAGTTGGCCTCGAAGACACCGCTCCTCGTGCTCATCGCGCTGACCGGTGCGTGTCTGCTCGGTGCGGCGCTCCTTACCGTGCTCGGGCGTACCAGCGCGCCCGTGGCGGCGCCGGCGGAGCAACTCGACCTGCTCGTGCAGCGCATTCCATTCGAGGCGCAAAACGCCTTGCGCGGCGAGCCGAGCGCCTTCGACGCGCTGGGTCGCTCCCTCGAGCGGCTGAAATCTCTCGGTGCCGAACCGGCGCTCGCCGACGTCGCAACGCGCCTCGAGCCCTCGCTCGATCGGTTCGAGGCTGCGGCGGCCACCGTCGGTGATGCCCGCCCGGCCGTCGAGGCGATCGCCGCGGCCAACCAGGAGACGCGCGAGCTCGCACCGAAGCTGCTGTCCGACCTGGGTGATCTCGCGAGCGCGGTCGGAGTGCAAAAGCTCGAGGGCATGAGCCGTTATCTCGAGCGTTTCGAGCTCGCCGTGCAACGCATCCAGCAGGAGCTCAACGGCCTCGGCTCCGGCGTGAGCGATGCCGCCCCGACGGCGCAGCGGCTCGCCGACAGCCTCGAGCTGCTCAATCAGGTGGTGCGCGGGTTGTCCGGCGAGGAGTCCGGGCTTGCCTTGTCACGTGTGACCGGCGCCGAGGCCGAGGCGCGGCTCAAGGTGGTCGTGCAGCGCAATCAGCAGTTCGGGACGAGCGTGCGGCACGCGATTGGCGCGGCCGAGGCGCTCTCCAAGGCGCAGACTGCCGCGCGCTCGCTGCCTGCGCTGGCGAGCAGCATGTCCGCAATGATCGGCTCGGGCGCGCCGCCGAGCAACAGGGGCGGCGCCAAGCTGCTCGTGCTCACATTGCTGGCGATCGGTGCAGCGCTCCTCGCAGTGCTCGCAATGCTGTTCCTGAGATCTGCGAAGGCGCGACGCAGCAGCGAGCGGCGGGTTGCGGAGAACGAGCGCAATCAAGAGGCGATCATGCGCCTGCTCGACGAGATCTCGAGCCTCGCCGAGGGAGATCTCACCGTGCAGGCGACGGTCACCGAGGACATCACCGGTACGATCGCCGATTCCATCAATTATGCGATCGAGGCACTGCGCGAGCTCGTCACCACCATCAACGACAGTGCCATCCAGCTCGACGGCGCGGCCCGCCAGACGCAGGCCGCAGCGGCGCACATGGCGAAGGCCTCGAGCGCGCAGTCGCGACAGATCAGCTCGGCCAGCGAGTCGATGGCCGACATGGCGGCGTCCATCGAGGAAGTGTCCGGCAACTCCGAGCGCTGCGCGGACGTCGCCCGCCATTCGGTCGACATCGCGCACAAGGGCGGCGATGCGGTGCGGCGCACGATCGATGGCATGAACGCCATTCGTGAGACCATCCAGGAGACGAGCAAGCGCATCAAGCGCCTCGGTGAGAGCTCGCAGGAGATCGGCAACATCGTCGAGCTGATCAACGACATCGCCGAGCAGACCAACATCCTCGCACTCAATGCCTCCATTCAGGCCTCGATGGCGGGCGAGGCCGGACGCGGTTTCGCCGTGGTCGCGGACGAGGTGCAGCGGCTTGCGGAGCGGGCGGCCAACGCGACCAAGCAGATCGAGGTTCTGGTCCGCACCATCCAGACCGACACCAACGAGGCGGTGGTGTCGATGGAGCGCAGCACCACCGATGTGGTCGGCGGAGCGCTGCTCGCGGAGAACGCCGGCGCCGCACTCGAGGAGATCGAGCAGGTCTCCAACCAGATCGCGAGCCTGGTGCAGAACATCTCGGCGAGTGCGCGGCAACAGGCGGCGGCCTCGGGCAATATCTCGAAGAACATGCAGGTGATTCGCGAGATCTCGACCCAGACCGCGGAAGGCTCCACCGCGACCTCGACCTCGATCGCAAAGCTTGCGGCACTCTCGGCGCAGCTGCGCAAATCCGTCTCGGGCTTCCGACTGCCCGACTACAGCGCCGGTACGACGACCGTGAGCCCGGCCGATGCCGTGAGAGTGCCGCTGATCGACGCCGCGCGCGACGGGACGCCGGGACCCGCCGCTGGGGCTGGAAACGGCGCCCTCGCCGGCGGCGTCGTGCCGCATCCGGGGACGCTGCCGGCGGCTGGCAAACTGCGCAAGGCGAGTGGCGCGGGCGCCTAGCGCTCCAAGGCTCTGCGCGTACCGATTCGATCCGATGACCGACGTCAGCTCCAAAACTCTGCACATCGTTGCCAAAGAGCTCGCGGTGACCTTGAACGAGGCACGCACGGCGCTCGAGGGCTACGCGGAACGCTCCGATCAGGTGGTGTTCCTGGAAAAGTGCGCCGATCAGCTGCACCTCGCGACGGGCGTGCTGCGCTTGGTCGAGGTCTATGGCGCGGCGCTCCTTGCGGAGGAGATGGAGCACGTCGCCCGTTATCTGCTGACGGCCGGTGAGCACAAGCGCCAGGGTGATGGCCTCGATGCGCTGATGCGCGCCATGGTGCAGCTGCCGACCTATCTGGAGCGCGTGCTTTCCGGCGGTCGCGATCTCGCGCTCGTGCTGCTGCCGCTGCTCAATGATCTGCGGTCGGTGCGGGGCAGCCCGCTGCTCTCCGAGGGCACGCTGCTGCTGTTGAACCTCAAATCCGATCAGCCGCCCCAACCGCAGGCACCGCGCCAGGACGAGCCGCCCTTGAGCGCGGCGCAGTGGGCGCGCAAGCTCCGGCCGCGTTTTCAGGTCGGACTGCTCGGCTACATCCGCGGCGAGCGCACCGTGCAAAATCTCGAGATCCTCGCCAAGGTGGCCGAGAAGCTCGAGCAGGTCGCCACCACGCAGCCCGTGTTCCAGCTCTGGTGGGTCGTCGGCGCGGTGCTCGAGGGGGTGAGGGCCAACGGCCTCGAGGGCAGTGCCACGCTCAAGCGGCTGCTCGGACAGGCGGACCGGCAGCTCAAGCTCCTCTACGAGCTGGGCGAGGGTCGCTACTGCGAGCATCCGCCGGTCGATCTGCTCAACAACCTGCTGTATTACGTCGCACGAGCCACGACCGGGGGCGGACGGATCGCGGCGGTGCGCGCCTCCTTCAAGCTGGCGGAGCTCCTGCCGGTCGATGACAGCGTCGAGCAGGAGCGCGAAAGCCTTTCGGCGCCGAGCGTGAAGCTGATGCGCACCGTGGCGGCCGCAATCAAGGAGGACCTCTCCAAGGTCAAGGATGTGTTCGACATCTTCGTGCGTCGCGGAGGCGGACGGAGCGAGGAGCTGCTGCCGCAGCTCGACCTGCTGAAGAAGATCAGCGACACCCTGGGCGTGCTCGGCTTGGGCGACCTGCGCCAGCGCGTGCAGCAGGAGATTACCGAGCTCTCCGGGCAGCTCGGGCAGGGGAAAGCCCCGCCGGAAGCGGACCTCGTCAAGGTTGCGGGTGTTCTGCTCTCGGTCGAGGACAGTCTCGACGACCAGCTCGTAAGCCTCATATTGCCGAGCGGTGCGAAAGCGGACGGCGTGGAGACGCCCGATCCCGACTTCGAGTTCCGTCAGGTGAGCGAGGCGGTGCTGCGCGAGTGCATCGTCAACCTGGCGCGCATCAAGGAGGCGGTGTCGATTGCCGTGCAAAAGCCGAGTGAGTTCCCGGCGCAGGGTCTCGACAACGTCCCGCAGCTGCTCCGCGGGATCACCGCCGGATTGCTGATGCTCGGCAAGGGCCGCGCAGTCGAGATCATGGATCAGATCGGCACCGAGGTGCGCAACCTCGTGGCACCGGGCGCGCCCGCGCCCGATGCGCTGCGGCTCGAGCGCCTCGCCGATGCGATCGTCAGCATCGAGTACTACATGGAGACGCTGCAGAACGGGCGCAACGATCCATGGTACATGCTCGACAACGCCGAGACCTGCCTCAAGACCCTGGCGCAAGCAGTGCCGACCCGCGTCCCGGATCTCGCGCTGCCGCCGGAGGATGCCGCCAAGACCATCAAGCTGGAGAATACCGAGGTCGATGCCGAGCAGCTGCAGCGCGCGCAGGCAGCCACCCAACCGATCCTGTCCACCGAGCAGGCGCCGGTCGATCCGCAGTTCGTCGAGCTTTTCATCGAGGAGGCGAAGGAGGAGATCGCCTCGATCCAGCGCGTCTTTCCGCTGTGGGATCAAAATCCGCTCGATCTCGATTCCCTCGCCTCCTTGCGCCGCAGCTTTCACACGCTGAAGGGGAGCGGCCGCATGGTGGGAGCCCGAGCGATCGCGGAGTTTGCCTGGGCCATCGAGAATCTTCTGAACCGCATCATCGACAAGACCCTGACGCGCACCCCCGGCATGATGGCGGTGCTGCGCAACGCGATCGCCGCCCTGCCGCAGCTCGTCGAGCAGCTGGAGAGCGGTCGCCCGACGACGGTGCCGGTCGACACGATCAAGACTCGCGCATTTGCCTACGCGGATGGCCGCGAGCCCGACCAGATCGGCGCGCAGATCGCGCCCGAGGATCGCGCCGGTGGCACGTCGGTGGGTGCGGCGGGCAGCGAGGCGGAGCGCGCGAGTGCGCAGAACGGGGGTGCGGGGGGTGCCGCTGCCCGCCCGTCCGTGGAGCCTCGCCGGCGCGAAGAGCTGCGCGCGGAGGGGGGCGCGGAGGCTGCCGCAGGGGCTGCCGCAGAGGCGCAGGCGATGGACCCGCAGCTGCACGAGATCTACAGCAAGGAAACCACGAGTCACCTCGCCGAGATCCGCAACTATCTGCGGAGGTGCGAGGGCCAGCCACCGCCGCACGAGCTGCCCGAGTCGGTGTATCGGGCAATCCACACGCTCTCGGGCAGCTCGAAGATGGCCGAGGCGCGGCACGGCATCCGCATCACCGAGCCGCTCAACCACTTCATGCGCAAGGTGTACGACAGCGGTCGCGGTCTGAGCGATCAGGGACTCGCGACCCTCGCCGAGGCGGTGCGGGCCATCGACAATGTGGTCTCGCACATCAACGAGTCGACGGCGTTTTTCTCCGAGCAGCCGGCGCTCTTGAGCCGTCTGCACGAGCTCGAGTCGCAGCTCGACACCGAGCTCGCTCAGGCCGCGAACGACACCAGTGCCTCTGCGCTCGTGCCCCAGCTCCGCGAGAGTGAAGCGATCAACCCGTCCGCGCCCGCTGCGGCCCCTGCGCCCGCTGCGGCCCCCGCGCCCCCCGTGCCGCCCTCCGCCGCCCCCGAGAGTCCGACCGCGCCCGCCGCGGCTGAAGAATTCGACCATGAGATCGCCAAGATCTTCAGCGAAGAGGCGACCGAGCTTCTCGAGGCCGCCGAGAGTGCGCTCGAGGCCTGGAACCGCGACCGCAAGGACAAGCAGAGCGTCGTCGAGCTGCAGCGGCACCTGCACACGCTCAAGGGTGGGGCGCGCATGGCGGGCATCACCGCCATGGGCACGTTGAGCCATGAGCTCGAGACGCTGGTGATCTCCATCGACGGCGGCCAGGTGCCGGGCGATGATCGCGCCCATGCCGTGATGCAGGCCAGTCTCGACGAACTCTCGCGCATGCGCGATCTGGTGAGCGGCGGCGAGTTGCCGCCCGCCGCCGCGATGCTGCTCGCCCAGATCCGTGATCTGAGCGAGCATGCCGGCGGCGCAGACACGCCCGCGGCCCCCGCCGCGACGCCGTCTCCCGCCCCCTCGAAAGCGCCGCCGCCGCGCGCGCCGCCCGCGGCCGCATCGGGCGCCTCGCGGCGGGACGCGGCGCGCACGCTCGGCGATTCGATGTCGGAAGAAAGCGCGGCCTCGCTCGGCGAGGAGTCGATCTCGCAGCTCGAGGTCTCGAGCGCGCCGGTGCTGCCGGGACGCGAGAGCCAGCCGGCCGAGCGCGTCGAGATGGCGCGCGTCGACGCAGACTTGCTCGATACGATGCTCAACAATGCGGGCGAGGTGAGCATCTATCGCTCGCGCCTCGACCAGCAAGTCAACTCGATCGACTTCAACCTCGCGGAGCTCGCGCGCACCGTCACGCGTCTCAAGGAGCAGCTGCGCGCTCTCGAGATCGAGACCGAGGCGCAGGTCATGAACCGGCACGAGTCGGAGGAGCCGAGCCGGCATGATTTCGATCCGCTCGAGCTCGACCGCTACTCGGCCCTGCAGCAATACTCGCGCGCGCTCGCCGAGACCTCGGGCGATGTCGCCAGCATCCAGGGCCTGCTCGAGACGCTGACGCGTGAAGCCCAGAATCTGCTGACGCAGCAGGCGCGCGTCATCACCGAGCTGCAGAACGGGCTGATGCGCACGCGCATGGTGCCCTTCCAGCGCCACGTGCAGCGCCTCACGCGTCTCGTGCGCCAGGCGGCGAACGACACCGGCAAGCGGGCGGAGCTCGTGGTGCAGGGCGCGTCGGCCGAGCTCGACCGGCAGATGCTCGAGCGAATGATCGCGCCTCTCGAGCACATGCTGCGCAATGCCGTCGTGCACGGCATCGAGCCTCCGGAACGGCGTGCTGCGGTGGGCAAGCCCGAGGCGGGGCGCATCGCAGTGAGCCTCACGCGCGATGGAGCCGAGGTCGTCATCGTGGTCGCGGACGACGGCGCGGGGATCAACGTCAAACTGATCCGCGAGAAAGCTGTCGCCCTCGGGCTCACCGATCGACAGGCCAAGCTCACCGACGAGGAGGCGATGCAGCTCATCCTCGAGCCCGGCTTCAGCACCGCCGGCCACGTCACCCAGGCCGCCGGCCGCGGCGTCGGCATGGATGTGGTGGCGACCGAGGTGAAAAAGCTCGGCGGCGGACTGTTCATCGAGTCGACACCCGGCAAGGGCTCGCGCTTCACGATCCGCCTGCCGTTCACGCTCGCCATCAGCCAGGCGCTCATCGTGCGCGTCGCCGAGGAGGTCTACGCGCTGCCCCTCGCGACCGTGGAGGGTGTGGTGCGCCTGCCGCGCAACATCGTCGCGCGGCACCTCGGCAAGGATGCGCCGCTGTTCGAGTACGGCGGCCAGAAGTATCGCTTCCAGCACCTCGGCAGTTTCGTGGGTCTCGGGGCGACGCGTCCTCCGGAGAGCGACGTGTCGATGTCGGTCGTGCTGATTCGCGCGGGCGAGCACTCCACGGCGCTCGTCACCGATGAGCTCATCGGCAGCCGCGAGATCGTCGTGAAGTCCCTGGGTCCGCAGATCTCCGGCATCCGCGGGATTGCCGGCGCGACCATTCTCGGCGATGGCCGCATCGTCGTGATTCTGGACGTGGGATCCCTGGTGCGCTCGGAGTGGCGGGCCCGCCCGACCGACACCACGGTGCTCGAGACGCGCGACCGGCGCACGGTCGCGCTGGTGGTCGATGACTCGATCACGGTGCGCCGTGTGACGCAGCGGCTGCTCGAGCGCAATGGCATGCGTGTGCTCACCGCCAAGGATGGTGTGGATGCCGTCTCGCTGCTGCAGGAGCATCTGCCCGACATCATCCTGCTGGACATCGAGATGCCCCGCATGGATGGATACGAGGTGGCCGCGCACGTGCGCTCCGATCCGCGCCTCAAGCACATCCCGATCATCATGATCACCTCGCGCGTGAGCGAGAAGCACCGTGCGCGCGCCATCGAGCTCGGCGTGGACGATTACCTGGGCAAGCCCTATCAGGAGAGCCAGTTACTCGATGCGATCGAGCCGCTCGTCAGCCGCCGCGCCGCGGTGGCGCGCTAGCGAGTCCCGGCTGCCATGACCGACTTGCGCGATGAGCTCTACAGCCTCTTGGTGCCGCTCGCGGGCGAGCGCCTGATCGTGCCGCGTGCATGCGTCGCCGAGGTGATCGGCTACCAGGCGCCCGCGGAGATGACCAACGCGCCGCCCTGGTACGTCGGGCTCGTCAGCTGGGGCGGACGCAGCGTACCCGTGGTGTCCTTCGAGGGGACCATCGGCCACGCTCTGCCGCCGCCCTCCACGCGCACGCGCATCGTCGTGTTCAACGCGAGCAGCGGCAAACTGCCCGCAGGCTACTTCGGAATCCTCACGCAGGGCTTTCCACAGCTGGTGCGCGTCAATGCCGACGTCGTGCGCCCGGATCCGTCGCGCAGCTTCTCGGATCGCTCGCCGGTGATCTGTCAGGTGCGCATGATCAACGAGACGCCGCTCATACCCGATCTCGAGAGACTCGAGCAGATGATTGCCGAAGAAACCTCGGTCATGCCCTGAGGCGCCTCGCGCGCTGCGCGCCGGCGGGCCCGGCCGGGACTAGAGGTCCCCGAACAGGGTCTGCAACCAGGTGAGTGCGGCCAGCGCCGCGGTCTCGGTGCGCAAAATGCGCGGACCGAGACGCACCGGCAGGAAGCGGCAGACCGCGAATGCCTCGCGCTCGTCCGCCGTGAAGCCGCCCTCGGGCCCGATGGCGACCGCGACGGCGCCGTCGGCTGGCCGCGTGGGCGCACTCGACTCGCTCCCCTCCGCATCGAGCAGCAGCCGTACGCCACCGGCTGCGAGCTCGCCCAGAACCGGCAGGAGCGCGCGGGGCGCCTCGACGCTCGGCACCCGGTTGCGGCCACATTGCTCGCAGGCGCTCACGGCCACCGCCTGCCAGTGCTCAGCCTTGGAGCGCGCCTGCGCGGCGTCCAGCCGCACCACGCTTCGCTGGCTCAACACGGGCACGATGCGCGCGACGCCGAGCTCGGTCGCCTTCTGCACGATGAAGTCCATGCGATCCCCGCGCGCCACACACTGATACAGGGTGATCGCGAGGGGCGATTCCCGGTCGACGATCCGGGCCGCGCCGATCGTGGCCGTCACGCGCAGGCCGCGGACCTCGACGAGGGTGGCCGAGCATTCCCGGCCATCGCCGCTGAACAACACGAACTCATCGCCCGGGCGCGCGCGCAACACCCGTACGAGGTGCTCGGCGATCGGGCGGGGAAGCTCGACGAGGCTCCCCGGCTCGAGCGCTGCCGGGTGATACACGCGGGTCAGGCGCATCGGAACGGGGTCGCATGCATGCCGGATGAATTGTCGCATATGCTAACCAGGCGGCTTGCTCAGAGGGTGTGTGATGCAGGCGAGTCTCGAGGGTGGATGGATGCAAGGGGTGCGGCGCGTGCCGTCCCCCAACTTCGATGCCCGACCGTCGGGGGTCGAGGCCGAGCTCATCGTCGTGCACGGCATCAGCCTGCCGCCCGGTGAGTTCGGGGGACCCTGGATCGACCGGCTTTTCACCAACGAGCTCCCACCGCAGGTACATCCCTACTTTGCCGAGATTGCGATGCTCAGAGTCTCCTCGCATCTGTGCATCCGCCGCGACGGGACGCTCACCCAGTACGTGAGCTTTGACGACCGCGCCTGGCATGCGGGCCGCTCGAGCTATCAGGGGCGCGAAGCCTGCAACGATTTCTCGATCGGCATCGAGCTCGAGGGCACCGACACTGACCCTTACGAGCTCGCGCAGTACCGCGCACTTGCCGACTGCGTCACGGTTCTGCTGCGGGCCTATCCGCGCCTCTCCGCGTCGCGGCTGGTGGGCCATAGCGACATCGCGCCGGGACGCAAGAGCGATCCCGGTCCGAGCTTCGATTGGGGCCTTGCTCGGGCTCTGATCGGGGATACCCTGAACCCCCCGGGCGCCCTCCCGGCCTGACCGGCGGTCGCCTGTGTCCGGCGGGTGCAACGTGACCCGCATCACTCTTCGTTCCAGCAGATTTACCGTAGAAAGCCGATATGAAGGGGGTTGGGCGGGCCGTCCGCTCGTGGGGCCTCGGAGGTCCATTGATTCGGTGGTTCGCGGACCTCCCGATCGAGCGCAAACTGCGCGTCGTCATCGCCGTGCCGGCGATGGCGGCCTTCGCGTTCGCGTTGCTCATGCACATGGCGACCAACCTTCTGCACGAGCACGAGTATCTGGAGCGCGGCGCGAAGCGCATCGCCGAAAATTCCGCGACCGCCGTGCTCGAGGCGCTCGCGCGGGGCGATACGAGCGCCGCCCGACAGGCGCTCGAGGAGCTGCGTGCCGATCCGCTGGCGATCAACGTGCAGATCTTCGACCCCTCCGGGGAAGTGGTTGCCACCTTCGAGCACACGGGCGCGCAGATACGCGCGAGCCTCACGGCCCCCGGTGCCGCGCGGGCCCCGGGCCCGGGCAAGCCGCATGCCCGCTGGCGCCTCGAGGCCGGGCGAATTCATCTCGCGGAGCCGGTGCTCTCGGGCATACGCCCCCTGGGAGTGGTCGATGTAGCCATGCCGCTCGCAGCGCTCGCTCCGGCGTGGCCCGGCTACCTCGCGATCGCCGCCGCCGCGCTCGCCGCGGCCGTCCTCACCTCCTACTGGCTCGCCGCGCGCCTGCAGCAGCAGATCTCGGCGCCGATCGTCAATCTCGCACAGACGATGCAACGCGTGTCCGCCGAGGAAGACTACACGCTGCGCGTCGAGAGGCAGTCGCACGACGAGGTCGGCTCACTCATCGACGGCTTCAACCGCATGCTCGCGCAGATCCGCCAGCGCGACGACCGGCTCGAGCGCTACCGGCAATTCCTCGAGCAGCAGGTCGCGGAGCGCACCGAGAATCTGGGCAATGCCAACCGCGATCTCAAGCTCGCGATCGACGAGGCGACGCGCGCCAAGGAGGCCGCGGAGCGCGCGAGCACCGCCAAGAGCGAATTCCTGGCCCGCATGAGTCATGAGATCCGCACGCCGATGAACGGTGTGATGGGCATGGCCGAGCTGCTGCAAGGCACGCCGCTGAGCGCACGTCAGCGCCGTCTCGCCGATTCCATCACGCGCTCCGCCGAGGGCCTGCTGCAGATCATCAATGACGTTCTCGATTTCTCGAAGATCGAGGCGGGCAAGCTCGTGCTCGAGGAAGTGGAATTCGAGCTGCGCTCGATCGTCGAGGAGACCATCGAGATCTTTGCCGAGCGTGCCCATGCGCGACGCCTCGAGCTCGGCTGCGTGATTGCGGCCGACGTGCCCGCCACCGTACGCGGGGACCCGACGCGCTTGCGGCAGATCCTCATCAACCTGCTCGGCAACGCCCTCAAGTTCACCGAGCAAGGCGCCATCATCGTGCGCGTCGAGTCGCGCGAGACCCCCGGGGCGCTGCACTTCGAGGTGAGCGATACCGGCATTGGCATCGCCGAGGAGGCGCAGCAGCAGATCTTTCATGTCTTCAACCAGGCCGATTCCTTCACGACGCGCAAGTACGGCGGCACTGGCTTGGGACTCGCAATTTGCCGGGATCTCGTCGCTCTGATGCGCGGCGAGATCGGCGTGCGCAGCCGGCCGCATCAGGGCTCGACCTTCTGGTTCGACGTGACGCTCGAGCCGGTCGCCGCCGCTGCACGGGGTGCCGTGCAGGCTGCCCGGCTCGAGGGTCGGCGCGCGCTGATCGTGAGCGACAACCCCAGCACCCGGGAGATACTTGCGACGCACCTCGAGTCCTGGGGTTTCACGGCCCTGCTCGCGGACAGCGCGGCCGCGGCCTGGGCGCGGCTCGAGGCGAGCCCTGGCTTCGATCTCGTGCTGAGCGACGATCATATGCCGGGCGCAGACGCCCGCGAGCTCGCGCGCCGCATGCGCCGCGATGCGCGCTTCGCGCTCGTGCGTCTCGTGCTGCAGAGCTATCGCGATCTGATGGATCTCGAGGCCGAGGTCGGAGAGCTCTTCAGCGCCGTACTGCCGAAGCCCGTGCGCCGCTCCGAGCTGCACGCGTGTCTCGAGCGGTTGTTCGGCGAGGCTTGCGGGCCGTCCGCCTCGGTTTCGGGCAGCGCACAGCCGGCTGCGCTCGAGCTTGCCACATCGCGCGCATCCGAGTCATCGCCCGCCCGTGCGGCCGGTGCGGCCGCTGCGGCCGGCGCGGAGAGCGGGAGCGCGGGCGATCTGCTGGCGGATGCGCCCTTGATCCTCCTGGTCGAGGATCATCCGGTGAATCGTGAGGTGGCGCTCGGCATGCTCGAGAGCCTCGGTTACCGCACGCATGCCGTCGCCAATGGGGCCGACGCGCTCGATGCCCAGGCGCGCGTTCGCTATGCGGCCATCCTCATGGACTGTCAGATGCCGATCCTCGACGGCTTCACCGCCACCGAGGAGATTCGTCGGCGCGAGCGCGCAACCGGTCGCGCGCGCGCCCCGATCATTGCGCTCACCGCCAATGCGCTTGACGGTGATCGGGAGCGCTGCCTGGTCGCGGGGATGGACGATTTTCTGAGCAAGCCCTTCACGCTCAAGCAGCTCGATGCGGTGCTTGCCCGGCATGTGCGCGTTCCTGGCGCGACCCCCGGGTCCGCGGCGCACGCGCGGGGGCCGGGCGAGAACCCGGGAGCCGGCCTGGAGCCGGGGACTCTTGCCGCGCGGCCTCGCGAGTCCGCGACGGAGCCTCTCATCGATGCCCGAGTGCTCGAGAACATCCGGGCGCTCGCACGGCCGCAGCTGCTCGAATCGCTCATCGCGCTGTATTTCGAGCATTCGCCGCAGCTTCTGGGAACGATCGATGGGGCCGCCTCCTCACCCGATCCACAGGCGCTCGCCGATGCATTGCATACGCTCAAGGCGAGCACCGCCAACCTGGGCGGTGCACGCCTCGCGCAGTTGCTGAAGGAGTGCGAGAGCCTCGCCCGGCAGGGAGCGGTCGGGGAAGTGAGCGCACGCACCGCGCGCATCCGCAAGGAATACCTGGATTTTTGCGCGGCGCTGACCCGGGAGCGAGCGGCTCATGCCGCGTGAGGCCATGTCATGAAACTCAGCGATCCGAAGGTACAGAGCTCACCGAGCGTGCTGATCATCGATGATGATCCGGGCGCCCGCATGCTGCTCGGCGCCGCGCTCGAGATGGCCGGCTTTCGCGTGAGCAATGCCGCCGACGGCACCTCCGCACTGACCGAATTTCGCTCTCAACCGGCCGACTGCGTCATCCTCGACGTGGTGATGCCCGGGATGAACGGATTCGAGACCTGCGCCGCACTGCGCGCGATGCCCGAGTGCCGTCACGTGCCGATTCTCATGCAGACCAGCCTGGATGACATGGAATCGGTGAACCGCGCCTACACCGCCGGCGCCACCGACTTCGCCTCGAAGGGCATCAATCCCATGCTGCTCGCGCAGCGGGTCAAGTTTCTGGTGCGCGCGAAGCAGACGCAGGATCAGCTGCGTGAGAGCGAGGCGCGCGTTCGCTATCTCGCGTATTACGATGCGCTCACCGCATTGCCGAACCGGCAGCATCTGCTGAAGATCCTCGAGCAGCAGGTGGCCTGGGCCGCATCCCACCAGCGCGGCATCGCGCTGCTCATTCTCGACCTGGATAACTTCTCGCGCATCAACGATACGCAGGGACGCTCGGTCGGCGATCTGCTGCTGCAGGAGGTGGCGCATCGGTTGCAGCAGTGCATGCGCGACGGCCAGCGGGCATCGGCGATGACAGTTCCGGACTCCGAAGGCGGCGATGTGCAGGATCGGGTAGCGCGCACGGGGGGCGATGAGTTCGCGCTCGTGTTGCCGGGCGTCTCCTCGGTCGATGCGGCACAAATCGTCGCGCGGCGCGTGCAGTTGAGCCTCGCGCGGCCGTTTCTGCTCGCCGAGCAGGAAGTGCCGCTGTCCGCGACCATCGGAATAAGCCTCTTTCCGCACGATGCGGCGGGCGCTCAGCCGCTCATCAACAACGCGGACGCCGCCATGCATCATGGCAAGCAGGCCGGGCAGGGCGGCACGGAGGTGTTCAAAAAGTCGATCAGCACCCGCGCGGCGCATCGTCTCTCGCTCGAGGCGGATCTGCGCAAGGCGGTCGAGCGTGGCGAGCTCATCCTGCACTATCAGCCGCGCCTCGCGCTCGGCGACCTGCGTGTCGAGGCGGTCGAGGCGCTGGTACGCTGGGCGCATCCGCAGCGGGGGATGGTGCCGCCCGATGAGTTCATCCCGCTCGCTGAGCAGAGCGGTCTCATCGTCGAGCTGGGCGACTGGGTGCTGCGCGAGGCTTGTGCGCAGGCACGCCGCTGGCGCGACGCCGGCTCTCTCGACTGGCAGGTGGCGGTGAACGTGTCCGGGGTGCAGTTCCGGGACGGAACCCTGGTGCGACGGGTGGCGAGCGCCGTGGGTGCCGCGGGCATCGAATCGCGCATGATCGAGCTCGAATTCACGGAAGGTGCGCTCATCGAATACACGAGCGCGGTCAGCCGCGCCGTGAAGATGCTGAAGGAGCTCGGGGTGGCGACGGCAATCGATGATTTCGGTACGGGCTACAGCTCACTTTCGTACCTGCGCCAGTTCCCGGTCGATACGCTGAAGATCGACCGCACCTTCGTGCGCGACATCGCCCCCTCGGGCATGGGCGATGCGCCTCTGGTGGATGCGATCATCGCGATGGGACGAAGTCTGCGGCTCGCGACCGTTGCCGAAGGAGTCGAGACCGAAGCTCAGTGGCACTATTTGAGGCAGCGCGACGTGCGGCAGGTGCAAGGATTTCTGTTCTGCCGCCCGCTCGCGGTGGATGATCTGGCGCGCTGGCATGCCGACTGGCTGCACTCGAGCCAGCTGCGCGCCAGCTGCGCTTGACTCCGCGGCGGCGCCGCGCCCTGCTCAGCGGTGCTTCCAGAGCACCTCGCTCCCCTGCTCGTGGCGCGCGAGCACCCGGGCGAGCACGAACAGCAAATCCGAAAGCCGGTTGAGATACTGCAGAGCCTCCGGGGCAACGGCCTCGGTGCGCGCGAGGGACCAGGAGCGGCGCTCCGCCCTGCGGCAGATCGTGCGCGCCAGGTGACAGGCCGCCGCCGCGGGACCGCCCCCCGGCAGGATGAATTCCTTGAGCGGTGGGAGCAGCTCGTTGAACCCGTCAAGCTCGCTTTCGAGCCGCTGGACGTGCGTGTCGCGGATGATGCGATGGCCCGGAATGCACAGCTCGCCCCCCAGATCGAAGAGATCGTGCTGTACCTCGGCCAGACAGGTTCGCACGGCCTGCGGCAGGTCGGGTACCGCCAGGATCATCCCGACGGCGCTGTTGGCCTCATCGACGCTGCCGAACGCCTCGACCCGCACGCTGTCCTTGGGCACGCGCGTGCCGTCACCGAGCCCGGTCGTGCCGTCATCGCCCGTGCGTGTATAGATCTTGCTCAGCCGATGACCCATGGTTGCCCTCCGCCCTGCTGCTGCGTGGACGGTAGCATATCGATTGCCAGCGGGCGCCCGCCTGTGGGTTAATCGGCGCCGAGGTGCCGTATGCACCGATCGATGGAGGCTCATGGCCCATTCCGCGGAGCTCGCGACCGCCCTCGAGGCGGCCGAACAAGCCGCGCGCATCGCGCGCGCCCTCTATCGTCCCGACATCGCGGTTCGCATCAAGGCCGATCGGTCGCCGGTGACCGAGGCGGACGTACGCTGCGAGATCGCGATTCGCGAGCTCATCGAGTCACGCTTTCCTCACCACGGGTTCTACGGTGAAGAGACGGGCACGCGCGATCTGAACGCCGAGAGCGTCTGGCTGGTCGATCCCATCGATGGCACGAAGGCTTTCGTGCGCCACTATCCGATGTTCTCCACGCAGATCGCCCTGCGGCGCGCGGGGGAGATCGTCCTCGGCGTTTCCAGTGCGCCCGTCTACGGCGAGCTGGCGTTCGCCGAGCGAGGCCGGGGCGCTTACCTCAACGAGGGGCCGGTTCACGTGAGCGCCATCACGGCGCTCGAGTCGGCGGTGCTCTCCTCAGGCAACATGAGCTCGCTTGCGACCGGACCCCAATGGGCGCGCTACGGGCAGCTCGCCGCGCGCGTGAGCCGTGCACGCGGTTACGGCGATTTCCTGCACTATCACCTGCTGGCCGCGGGCCACATCGACGTGGTGGTCGAGACCGACATCAACATCCTGGATATCGCCGCCTGCGTCGCCCTCGTGACCGAGGCGGGGGGATATTTCACCGATCTCGCCGGTGCCCCGATCGGGCTCGAGACGCGCAGCGTCCTTGCGTGCGCAAACCGCACACTCCATGCCGCCGTGCTGGAGGCGCTCGGCTGAGCATCCCCGCCGGGCGGGTCGGGCTCGGGCGGCCAGCGGATCTCGGCCGCCGTCGCAGGTCCGATCAGCACCTGCTCGAGGGACACCGGCTGTTCCCAGTGATGGAGATCGAGGACCCGGCGCCCCGCCATCAGCTCGGCATAGCGCTGCGGATAGAGAGGCTGCTGGCGCGGATCGCCGTATCCGTCCGGAAAAAGTGGTGCGCCGTTGGCGGGCTCGTACTTGTCGGTGGCGCCCAGGGTGTGCAGCAGCTCGTGCGCAATCACCACGTTGTTCGAGCCCTCCATGCGCGGCGTCGCAAATGCGTACACGACCCCGATCAATCCCTTGGCGAGCCCGAGCGAGTGCGGCACCACGGGCGTGCGCTGCGGGTCGTGATACAGCACGAAGATGCGAATATCCTCGGGATCGGAGGTGTGGCCGCTGTGGCGGAACGCCCAGTAACGCAGCTTCAGGGTGAACAGCGCGGTCGCGAGAGCGCCCGCGTCTGCATCGCGACGGGGCGGCATCTCATGCAAGGCCGCACGCGGCCGCGTTTTCAACGGCGTATCGAGGCTCAGGTGGTAGCGCGCGGCCTCGCGCACGAAGAACCGGTCGATATCGGCGAAGCGCGCGCCCTCCAGTCGGTCGACGTAGTCCTGGGTGACCGGGCTGTCGTCGGCCGCAATCGGATAGAGAGCGACATGGAGCGGTACTCGCCAGCGAGTGCTCGCCCAATGATCGTGCCAGGTCTGATAGGCGACGATCAGCAGTACCGCGAGCAGTATCGCGATGCGGATCCTCTTGAAGGTGCTGCTCGGGGTGTCCGACATCAGCCTGGGGCCTGTGCGTCGCTCACGGCCGGGGTGCTGGCTGGAGGGTCCTGCGACTGATCAACTCGAGGTCTCGACCGTGAGCTCGATGATCTCGCCATCGCCGACCGCGTAGGTGACCTCGATCGGCCTGCAGCACACCGGACAGTCCTCGATGTACGACTGCGAGGGCACGGACAGATCGAGAGTGAGCTCGATGGTCTCCCCACAATGAGGACAGCGGGTCGGGCGAGCATCCAGCAGGTTCATCGCGCGCAGCACACCCGGCTGAAGCTCCTCAGGGCTGCAATCGGGTGACCGACCAGGGCGTCGCGCCCGAGGGGTCCTCGGCGAGTGTTCTGACCCAGCGCGCCCGGTCGTGGATGCGAAATCTCCCCTCCACCCACAGCTCCACCGCCTCGGCCCGCAGCCGAAATCCACCCCAGTAAGGCGGCCGCGGCACCTCCGCCTCGACCTGCTCGGGCTCGGCGCTGCCGGGTCCTGCGTAGGGGATGCCGAAGCGGCGGGCGGCGGCGGTGACGCTCCTCTCGAGGGCCGCTCGAGACTCGACCGGCTCGCTTTGCCGGCTCGCCCAGGCGCCGATACGGCTCTGCCAAGGCCGGGTGCGAAAATAAGCGTCGTTCTGCGCCGAGCTCAGCGTCTCGACCCGGCCTTCGGCACGCACCTGGCGATGGTGATGATCCCAGTGGAAAACGACCGCTGCCCGCGGATTCGAGCGCAACTGCCGCCCCTTGTGCGATTCATAGTTCGTATAAAACAGGATGTTGCCCGCCTGCTCATCGATCTCCTTGCACAGGACCACGCGCGCCGAGGGCTGTCCGTGCTGATCGGCGGTCGCGAGCACCATGGCGTTGGGGTTGGGTTGGGCCGCATCGTGGTAGGCGTGGCGCAGCCACAGCGCCACGAGCTCGAATGGATTCGCGGGCAGCGGGTCGGGGAGCGTTTCGCTCCAGGTAGGCTTTATGCTGGCGCTCATAGCATCATGGTAGCCGCGGCGCTGCCTCGAGCGGTAGCGCTCGGCGGGGCCGCCCAAAAAAAGGTGATGCCGAGCACGACTCGATGAGCGCGAACGTGGGAGCCTTCATGGGGCGGTGTGGCTGTGAACGGGTGGGTGCAGAGAGCGGTGCGGAGAGGGTGTGGCATCAGGGGGTCACGCGATGGCTGAAATCAGATCCGCCCGCTCGCGCTGGCCAACCAAGGGGCTCTCCTGAATGAACCTCGACGAATTGCGCTCGGAATTGACCTGGATCGACGCCCAGCTCCTGGAGCTCGTCGCCCGCCGGCAGGCGCTCTCCGCCCAGGTCGCGAGCGTCAAGCGGGCCACGGGACTCGCGACGCGCGATTTTGCGCGCGAGCGCGAGGTGATCCTGCGAGGCCGCACCCAGGCCCAGCAGCTCGGCGTCTCGGCCGACCTTGCTGAATCCCTGCTGCGATTGCTGATTCGATCCTCGCTCGCCACGCAGGAGCAGGCGCGGGTCGCCGCCCAGGGTGCGGGGACCGGCAAGAGCGCTCTGGTGATCGGCGGACACGGCAAGATGGGCGCTTGGTTTACCGAGTTTCTGGCATCGCAGGGCTTTCATGTGACGATTGCCGATCCGGCGGGCGGCGCGCCCGGATATGATCACTTCGCCGACTGGGAAGATCATCCGCTCGACACCGATCTGATCGTGCTTGCAACGCCCCTGGGTGCGACTGCGGAGCTTCTGCGCAAGCTGGCGCTGCGCCGTCCACGGGGCCTCATCTTCGACCTCGGCTCGCTCAAGACCCCGCTGCGGGCCGGACTCGATGCGCTCGCTCGGGCGGGCTGCCGCGTGACGTCGGTGCACCCGATGTTCGGCCCCGACACCGAGCTCCTCTCGGGGCGCCACGTGATCTTCATCGATCTCGGGAATGCGGACGCGCTCGCCGAAGCGCAGGACCTCTTTGCGGCGACGATGGCCGAACGAGTCGTGATGGGGCTCGATGAGCACGACCGGCTGATCGCCTACGTGCTCGGGCTGTCGCACGCCCTCAACATCGCCTTCTTCACCGCGCTTGCCGAGAGTGGCGAGGCCGCGCCCCGCCTCGCGCGCCTCTCGAGCACCACCTTCGATGCGCAGATCGAGGTTGCGAGCCGCGTCGCCGCCGAGAGCCCCGAGCTGTATTTCGAGATCCAGAGCTTGAACGAGCATGGCGCCGAATCCCTGCAGGCGCTCGAGCGCGCCGTGACGCAGCTCGTCGAAGCGGTGCAGCGGCGCGATGCCAAGACGTTCACCGCGATGATGAACCGGGGGCGCGCGTACTTCGACGTCCGGGCGCAGGCGCGTGCGGGTTAGGAGAGTGCCGGTGTCCGAGCCCATCGAGGCGCTCAGGGAGGAGAACGAGGCGCTGCGCAAGCGGCTCGCCGAGCTCACGTCCGAGGCGGCCAACAACGAGAGCATCCTCAAGCGCACACAAGCGCGTGAGCTCAGCCTGCTGCGGGCCGACGGCCTGGCGCCGCTGCTGCGGGCGCTGGTGGACGGTCTGCGTGAATCCTTCTCCCTCGACGTCGTGAGCGTCGTGCTGCTCGATCCGCAGCACGAGATCCGCCACCTGCTGGTGGCGGCGGGCGACCGGCCCGAGGAGTTCAAGCAGATCTTCTTCGTCGATTCCCTCGTGAGCCTCGCCCCGCAGCTCGCAGCGCTGCACAAGCCCTGGCTCGGGCCCTACGTGGGCGCGGATCACCATCTGCTGTTTCCTTCGACGCCTCCTCCGAAGAGCATTGCGCTGCTGCCACTGCCGCGCAAGGACATTGCCACGGGCGCGCTGTGCTTCGGCAGCCGCGAGCCGACGCGCTTCACGCGCCATCATGGCACCGACTTTCTGGCGCATCTCGGCGCCGTCGCCGCGGTGTGTATTGAGAACGCCATCAACCGCGCCCGGCTGCTGCGCGCTGGCATCACCGACTTCCTGACCGGATGGCACAACCGCCGCTATCTGCAGCAACGGCTCAAGGAAGAGCTGGCGCGCGCGCAGCGCCATGGCGGCTCGATCGCCTGTCTGATGATCGACATCGATCATTTCAAGCTCGTCAACGACGGCTACGGCCATCTGGCCGGCGACAACGCTCTCAAGGAGGTGGCGCAACGGGTCGAATCGCAGATCCGCAGCATGGATACCGCCGCGCGGTTTGGCGGCGATGAGCTGGCGATCCTGTTGCCGGATGCAGGGGCCACCGATGCGGCGCGCCTCGCCGAGCGTATCCGCGAGGCCATCGCCGCGGTCCCGTTCCGCTTGACGGCCGATATCGAGCGGGCACTCACCATCTCGGTCGGGGTGGCCACCCTGGCGCCGGGTCGCCACGAGAGCGACCTGAAGGCGCTGGCGGATCGGCTGCTGGCCGATGCAGACGCGGCGCTGTATCGCGCCAAGGCGCTCGGTCGGGATCGGGTCCAGGTCGGCACCGGCTGAGCCCCGGGGCCCGCGGGCGCGCGGCCCCGCGGCTCTATTGCGTCGCAGCAAGCACAAGGGGACGCCGATGTGGAAGAATGGGCTCATGTCCACCCACCACGCCAGCGATGTCATTGATCGGGATGGATTTCGCACCAATGTCGGCATCGTCCTCACCCGGAACAACGGCGAGCTGTTCCTGGGAGGGCGGGTCGGGGGTCGGGGCTGGCAGTTCCCGCAGGGCGGGGTGAACCGCGGGGAGCGGGTGGAAGACGCCCTGTTTCGCGAGCTCAAGGAGGAGATTGGACTCGCGCCCCACGAGGTGAAGATCTTGGGCGCCACCCGCGGCTGGTTGCGCTATCGCCTGCCTCGTCAGTACGTGCGTGACCGGTGCATCGGGCAGAAGCAGCGCTGGTTCCTGCTGCAGCTGCTCGAGCGCGACGTGACGTTCCGTTTCGATAGCACCAGCACCCCGGAATTCGATCGCTGGCGCTGGGTCGACTACTGGACGCCGGTTCGCGAGGTGGTCTACTTCAAGCGGCGGGTGTACCTGCGGGCACTCCATGATCTGGGCCCGCTGCTCTTTGCGGATGGGCTGCCCCCGTATCCGGATTGGTGGCCGGAAGTCGATCCGGCCGCTGCCAAGCCGCTCGTCGAGGAAGTGGGCGGCGTGCGTACCGCCTGAGGCGTGCGCACCGCCCGAGGCGTCGCACGGCCTGCGGTCTCACGAGGCATCGCACCGCCTGAGGGCGCGCGATCCTCGGCCCCGAGCGACCGCGTCGCTTTCCGCGCATGAGATCGCGCGTGCCTCTTGCAGCTCAGAAAGGCTTGACGATCGCCAGGATGACGATGCCGATCAGCAGCAGCGAGGGCAGCTCGTTGAAGGCTCGATACCAGCGCGACGAGTGTGAATTGCGGTCATGGGCGAAGTCATTTTTGAACTTGTAACAGGCACCGTGATAGAGGATCAGCAGGGCGACGAGCGCGAGCTTGGCGTGCAACCAGTGCATGTGCAGGTAAGCGGGCGCTGCCACCAGCATGGCGAGCCCGAATACGATCGTCGCCCCGGCGCCGACGGTCATCAGCGCGAACAGCCGGCGCTCCATGACTCGAAAACGCTCGATGCCGAGCGGATCGCGGGTCTCGGCGTGATACACGAAGAGCCGTGGCAGGTAGAACAGCCCGGCGAACCAGGTCACCATGGCCACGACATGAAAGGCCTTGAGCCACAACAACGCGAGCATCCCTCCTGCGCAACCATAAAATGATAGCGTACCCTCGCGGGTTGCGAGGTGATTGAGCCGGCACGTCCGATGCGAAATTCTTGATGGCGGAGTCCTTCAGCAAGTGGGTCGTGCGCGCGTATGCGCCCAGGCGCCGCGCGATGCTGCTCACCGCCGCCGCGCTTCTCGCCATCGTGATCCTGTACGCCGCCTTCGAGCTGGGCCGCTACGATGCGGGCTTTCGCGTCGTCGACTCGGTGCGCGGAGCGCTTGCGGCGAGCGCACGCATCCGCTCGCTCGAGACGGAGAACGCCCGGCTGCGCACGCAGCTCGAGGCGGCCGATGTGGCCCGTCGCATCGATCGCGAAGGCACCTCTCAGGTGCAGCACAGTCTCGGCGACATGCAGAGCCAGATTGCGCGGCTGAAGCAGGACCTCTCGTTCTATCGCGGCCTCGTGCAGCCCGACTCGCTGATTCACGTGAAAGTCCAGCAGATGCAGATAGTGCCCGAGTCGGCCCGGCACTACCGCCTGAAGTTCGTGCTCATGCAGACCGGCAAGTCCGAGAAGGTCGTCTCGGGCAGTGCGACGATCGCCATCGCCGGACTGCTGCAGGGCAAGCCTCAGGACCTCACGTTCGCGCAGGTCTCGCCCCATCATCAGGTGAGCCTGGCATACTCGTTTCGCTACTTCGAGGATTACGACGAGCTGATCGAGCTGCCGCCCGGCTTCGAGCCGATGCGGGTCGACGTCGAGCTGCACGCGGAGCACAACCAGGCACACGCGTTTCGCCAAGCCTTCGTCTGGAAAGCGCAAGGAATGTCGGTCGAGACCGAAGCGCAGGCGGCGAACGGTTCGCAGGGGGAAGTGAATGTTCAAGAGGAAACCGAGTAAGAACGCCAACATCGAGACGCTCATCGGGGCGCGCACGCGCATCCAGGGCAACGTCGAGTTTGCGGGCGGCCTGCACCTCGACGGCTACATCAACGGCAACGTGACGGGCGAGGCCGCCGATGATTCGATCCTCTCGGTGAGCGAGGCGGGCTGCATCGAGGGCTCCGTGATCGCCAGCAGCGTGTATCTGAACGGTCTCGTGAAGGGTGACATCGAGGCGAGTGGCCGCGTCGAGCTCGGCGCACGAGCCCGGGTGCTCGGCAACGTTCAGTACCGGGTCATTGAAACGGCGGTGGGCGCCCAGATTAATGGTAAGTTGATCCATCGAGGCCCGAGCGGGCCGCCGCCTGCCGCAGCGCAGGGCGAGGCGCTGCCGGAGCCCGAGAATTGAGCACGAGCGTGACGGGCCGCGCTTTGATGGCGTGTGGGCGCCACGTAGAATACAGAGCGAGTAGACTATCCACATGAGCACGATGACCGACATGTCCAGCGACACCGAGATCCTGCCGCCGCCGCCGCAGGTGCTCGTCTTCACCGATGCGGCCGCCGGCAAGGTGGGCGAGTTGATCCGCGAGGAGGCGAATCCGAACCTGAAGCTTCGCGTCTTCGTCTCCGGGGGCGGCTGCTCGGGCTTCCAGTACGGCTTCACGTTCGACGAGAACGTCGAGGAAGGCGACTTCTGCGTGCAGAACTCGGGGGTCACGCTGCTGGTCGATCCGATGAGCGCGCAGTACCTCATGGGTGCGGAGATCGACTACAAGGAGGACCTGCAGGGCGCGCAGTTCGTGATTCGTAATCCGAACGCCAAGACTACCTGCGGTTGCGGATCCTCATTCTCGGCCTGATGCATTCCTGAGATGAGCGGCGGTCGAGTCGTACCCGACGTCCTGGCCGCCGTCGATCTGGGCTCCAACAGCTTTCACATGGTGGTCGCGCGCTACTCGCACGGCCAGCTGGTCATCCTCGATCGACTGCGCGAGATGGTGCGCCTTGCGGGCGGCATGGGCGATACCGGCCGGCTCGATGAATCGGCCATGGAACGGGCGCTGCGCTGCCTCGAGCGTTTCGGGCAGCGGTTGCGGGCCATGCAGGCCGACAGCGTCCGCGTGGTTGCCACCAGTGCCCTGAGGCGGGCCAAGCGCAAACGTCAGTTCCTCGAGCGCGCGCGCGCGGCGCTCGGACATCCGATCGAGATCATCTCCGGCCTGGAGGAGGCGCGTCTCATCTATTCCGGCGTCGCCCATACGAGCCCGATGAGTCCCGACAAACGGCTGGTCGTCGACATCGGCGGCGGCTCGACCGAGGTGGTGATCGGGGAAGGGTTCGAGCCGTTGCTGCTCGAAAGCCTCTCGGTCGGCTGCGTCGGTCTCACCAGCCGGCATTTCGAGGACGGCCGCATCTCGGAGAAGCGTTTCGAGCGCGCGCGCACGCAGGTTCGACTGGAGCTCGAGCCGATCCAGGAAGCCTTTCGCAAGATGGGATGGCTGCAGGCCTTCGGCAGCTCCGGCACCGTGCGCGTGATCGGTGACGTGATCAAGCGGCTGAATCCGGACTCCCCGCGCATCACGCTCGACAATCTGCGCGTGCTGGCCGAGCGCATGATCGCAGCGGGACACATCGATGATCTCGATCTCGAGGACGTCGATCCCGAACGCGCCCCGGTGTTTCCGGCGGGCCTCGCCATCATGATCGAGATCGTGGAGAGCTTCGGCATCGACCGGCTGCGCGTCGCCGAGGGCGCGATGCGCGAGGGATTGCTGTACGACCTCATGGGCCGCTTCACCGACGAGGATGCGCGCGTGCGCAGCGTGCGTGCGATGGAGCAGCGCTATCACGTGGATGGCGCCCAGGCCGACCGGGTCGAGGCCACGGCAGTGGCGCTGCTTTCGCAAGTCGAGAATGAGTGGGGACTCGAGGACCCGCTGGCGGAGCTCGTGCTGCGCTGGGCCGCACGCTTGCACGAGTCGGGTCTCGACATCGCCCACTCCAAATATCACCGTCACAGCGCCTATCTGCTCGAGTACGCGGACATGCCCGGGTTTCCACGCGAGGAGCAGCTGCTGCTCGCGGCGCTGGTCGGCGCACACCGCCGTCAGCTCTCCTTCGAGGCGCTCGAGGACCTGGTGCCTCCGTGGGATCGGCATGCCGAATTTCTGATCGTGTTGCTGCGCCTCGCGGTGCTGCTGCACCGAGGCCGCAGCCCGCAGCCCCTGCCGGAAATGCGCCTGCAAGTTCGCGGACGCAACGTCACGCTCGAGCTGCCCCAGGCGTGGATGAAGGATCACCCCTTGACGCTCGAGGATCTCGAGCAGGAGCGGGCCTATCTCAAGGATGCGGGTTTCCGCCTGAGTCTCACGCGCATTGCGGAGGAGGCACCCGCGGGGCGCACGCGTCAGGATTCGGTGAGCGCCACCCGCTCGTCGTAGAGGGCGAGCAGGCTCGCCTGCGCCGACACCGCGCCGCCTTTCTCCCCGCCCGCGCGCAGGTATTCCCCATTCGACTGCAGCGTCCAGGCCTGCGTGTCGTCGGCGAGGTAGAGCGCCAGGTCATCCGCGACCCTCTCCTGCAGCTCCGCCGTCTCGACGGGGTAGGCGACCTCGATGCGCCGGAAGAGGTTGCGATCCATCCAGTCGGCGCTCGCGCAGTAGACCTCGCGCTTGCCGCCGTTGTCGAAGCAATAGACGCGAGAGTGCTCGAGGAATCGCCCGACGATCGAGCGCACCGTGATGTTCTCCGAGACTCCCTTGAGGCCCGGGCGCAGGCAGCAGATACCGCGCACGATCAGATCGACGCGCACCCCCGCGCGGGAGGCGCGGTACAGGGCCTGGATGAGGGTGGGCTCGGTAAGCGCGTTCAGCTTCACGACGATGCGCGCGGGCCTGCCGGCGCGCGCGTGCTCGGTCTCGCGCTCGATCTTGGCGGCAAGCGCCTGATGCAGGCTGAAGGGCGCATGCAGGAGCTTGCGCAGCCGCGGCACCCGCGTGAGCCCCGTGAGCTGCAGGAAGATCTCGTGAATGTCCTCGCCGATGGCCTCATCGGCGGTCATCAGGCCGTAATCGGTGTAGAGCCGCGCGGTCTTGGCGTGATAGTTGCCGGTGCCGAGATGACAGTAGCGCCGCAGGCCCTTCTCCTCGCGGCGCACCACCATGACGAGCTTGGCGTGCGTCTTGTAGCCGACGACTCCGTACATGACGTGCGCGCCCGCTTCCTGCAACTTGTTGGCGAGCTCGATGTTCGCCTCCTCATCGAAGCGCGCGCGCAGCTCGATGATCACGGTGACGTCCTTGCCCGCCTGAGCGGCTTCGACGAGCGCATCGACGATCGCCGAATCGTGCCCGGTGCGATACAGCGTCTGCTTGATCGCGAGCACCTGCGGGTCGCTTGCGGCCTGCTTGATGAAATCGGTGACCGGACCGAACCCCTGAAAGGGGTGATGCAGCAAGACATCGCCGGCACGCAACGTCGCGAACAGGTCGATCCCTGGACGCAGCTTCTCGGGGATGCCGGGGGTAAAGGGCGCGTACTTGAGCTCGGTGCGATCGACGAGGTCGTAGACCGCCATCAGCCGGTTCAGGTTCACCGGACCGGAGACCTTGTACAGATCCTGTGCGGTCAGCCCGAACTGGTTCAACAGGTAAATGAGGATCTCCTCGGGGCAGTCGTGCGCCGTCTCGAGCCGCACCGCATCGCCGTAGCGACGCGAGGCGAGCTCGCCCTCCACGGCGCGCAGCAGGTCATCGACCTCTTCCTGCTCGACGAACAGGTCGCTGTTGCGCGTCACGCGGAACTGATAGCAGCCGCGGATGCGCATGCCGGCGAACAGCTTCGAGACGAAGGCTTCGACGATCGTTCCCAGGAAGACGAAGTGACGGCTGCCGAGCTCGTCCGGGAGACGCACCAGACGCGGCAGCGAGCGCGGCGCCTGCACGACCGCAAGTCCGCTGTTGCGCCCGAAACCATCCTCGCCCTCGACGACGATCGCGAAGTTCAAGCTCTTGTTGAGAACCTTGGGAAAGGGTCGCGCCGGATCGAGCGCGAGCGGGGAAAGCACGGGCTCGACTTCGCGCGTGAAATAATCGGCAAGCCATTCGCTTTGCGCCTCGGTCCAGTTGTCCGGCGAGAGAAACACGACGCCGTGACGGGCGAGGTCCGGCATCAGCACGTCGTTGAGGAGCTCATATTGCTCATTGACGAGACGCACGGTGCGCGCGCGGATCGCGCGCAGCTGTTCGCTCACGGACAGTCCGTCCGGGCCGACCTGCAGGGCACCCGCCTCGAGCAGCTCCTTCAGGCCGGCGACCCTGATCTCGAAGAACTCGTCGAGGTTGCTGCAGGAGATGCCGAGAAACTTCACTCGCTCGAGCAACGGGATCCGCTTGTCCTTCGCCTGCTCGAGCACGCGTTGATTGAACTCGAGGAACGACAGCTCGCGGTTGATGAAGAGCTGCGGCGAGTTGAGGTCGAGACCGTCCACGGAGCTCGGTGGGCCGCCGGGCTCCGGGCCCGGCAACGGGCTTCGCGCAACGGCGGGCACCGTCGACGCGGCCACGGCGATCGTGCGTTTCGCCTGGGCGGGGCGGCGGGTGCGGGCATCATCCATGTCGATAGATTCCTCCGAGAATGCGCAAGCCGGCGGCACCGGTGACCGTCGGGGCGTTGGCCGGGAGACCCGTCAGCGTGCGATGCGCGAACCAGGCAAACGCGACCGCCTCGACATAATCGGGATCGAGGCCGAGCGCGGCGGTGGTCGCCACGCGGTGCGGTGCGCGATGCCGTGCAAGAGCCGCCAGCAACGCTGCGTTGTGCGCGCCCCCGCCGCAAGCATACACCGCGGCCTGCGGGGCGTACCTCTCGAGCGCACGGGCCACGGTCGAGGCGGTGTATTCGAGCAGCGTCGCTTGCACGTCCTCGGGCCGGCGCTCGGTGGCGCCGAGATGACGCTCCAGCCAGGGCAGGTTGAAGAGCTCGCGGCCGGTGCTCTTCGGCGCGGGCAGCGCCAGATAGGGCTCCTGCATCAGGCGCTCGAGCAGCGCCTGATCGACCCGCCCGCTCGCTGCCCAGGCGCCGTCGGCATCGAACGACGAGGGGCCGTGTCGAGCGATCCACGCATCGAGCAGCCGATTGGCGGGTCCGGTGTCGAAGCCGATCACCGCTGCGCCTCGCTGCAGCAGCGTGACGTTGGCGATGCCGCCGAGATTGACGATGACCCGGTCCTCGCGCTCGCTGCGAAACGCATGATCATGGAACACCGGGGCGAGCGGCGCGCCCTGTCCGCCGGCGGCCACATCGCGGCGCCGGAAATCGGCGACGACGGTGATGCCGCTTTGCTCGACGATCACGCTCGGATCTCCGATCTGCCAGGAGAAGGGAAACTGCAGATCGGGTCGATGCCTCAGGGTCTGGCCGTGGCTGCCGATCGCAGTTACCTGCGAGGCGGTAACACCGGCGCGCTCGAGGAGCCCGCGTGCGGCCGCTGCAAACACACGGCCGACGGCGGTGTCGAGCTGCCCGATCTCATCGAGCGCGACGCGCGCGGGCTCATCGATGAGCGCAGCGATACGCCGCTTGAGAGCCGGCTCGTAGGGAGTCGCCGAGGCGGCGATCAAGGACAGCGGCACGACATCCGCAGAGGCGCCGCCGACAGAGGGGCTGGCCGCAGGCACCTCGATCAGGGCCGCATCGATGGCGTCCATGCTCGTTCCGGAAATCATCCCCAGGTACAGGCTCATGCCGCGGCCGGGCACGGAGTCAGAAGCGCGCGACGCGGGCGGTCCGCTCGCGCACCGTCACCCGCCCCCTCGAGCCGGCGGGGCGGTGGCCGCGACTGCGGAGGGCGCCGTGAAGGCGCCGGCGGCCTCCGCCGCTGCGGCCGCCGTGGATTCGGGGGTGCGCGGGTCGAGCAGCGCCAGCCAGCGTCCACTCGCCAGGCGGAAATCCTGAAGTGATGCGGCCTGCAGGGGCTCGGCTCCGGGCAGGTGCACCTTCTGCGGATCCTTGTGCACTCCATTCACGAGATACTCGTAATGCAGGTGCGGTCCGGTGGCGAGCCCGGTCATGCCGACGTAGGCAATGACCTCGCCCTGCTGCACGCGCGAGCCCACTCGCAGGTGGCGCGCAAAGTGCGAGAGGTGCCCGTAGAGCGTCGCGACGTGGCTGCCGTGCTCGATCACCAGGGCATTGCCGTAGCCGCCGCGCGTCCCGGCGAACGCGACCCGGCCATCGCCCGCGGCGTGCACCGGAGTCCCGATCGGTGCGGCATAGTCGGTCCCCATGTGGCCGCGGATCAGGTTCAGGATCGGATGCCGGCGGTGCGGGTTGAACACCGAGCTCACCCGGGTGAACTCGACGGGCGCGCGCAGGAAGGCCTTGCGCATCGGCTGCCCGGCGGGTGAGTAGTATCCGGCGACACCGGCCTCATTCACATAGCGCACGGCGCGATACACCTTGTCGTTGTTCACGAACTCGGCGGCGAGGATGTCGCCGTCGCGCAGGTACTTGCCGTCCTGATAGATCTGCTCGTAAACCGCGGTGAATCGATCACCTTCGCGGATGTCGAGCACGAAGTCGATGTCCCAGGCAAAGATCTCGGCGAGCTTGAGGGCGATCGCGTCGGACACCTGCGCTGCTTCGGCCGACTCGAACAGGGAGGAGGAGATCGTTGCTGTCGCGCTGCGGATGCGCGTCTCGACCGGGTGGTCGACCATCTTCGCCGCGAAGCCGGCCTCGTCCCGCACGACCTCGAGGGTCTGGGTCTCGCTCACCTTGCGAGTCAGCCCCTGCACCGCGCCCTCTGCATGGGTCACCTGGATCGCATCGCCGGGCTTCAAGTAGTCGAGGCTCTGGCGGATGCCGGGGAGCTGGCGGATGGTCGCGAGATCGGTAACGCTCAGCGCCAGGCGCCGGAAGATCGCATCCAGGGTGTCATTTCGACCGACGATGACCTCGATCGAGGCGACGCCCGCATGCTGTATCGAGGGCGGCGCGATGGCTGGCGGCGTCGGTGGGGATCCGAGGGTGAGATTACTGCTCGAAGCGGCGGGGGGTGGGCCGGCGCTCTGCGGCGCTGCCGGCCGGGGGGGCTCCCGCGCGACTTGCCACAATCCGACGGCGGTGCAGAGGGCGAACGCGCAGAGGACGATGCGAGCCAGGTGGCGCCTTGCGAATGAGAACCGGGCGGCCAGCGGGCGGGAAGGTCGGTCCACGATAAAAAACCCATCGGGAACAAGGGGGAGAGGCTACCGGCGAGCGAGGGGGGCGGTCAATCGATCCGCCCGATTCCGTGAGAAAGGGCGCACTCCGGGACGGGCCGGCGCTGCGGGAGTGGGCGCGGGCGCAGCGGGCCGCGGGCCGCGCTGGGCATCGTGCGCGGACCCACTCCGGGCCGCCGGGCGCGCTTGCGGTACAGTAGCGACCGCAAAACATGTTGCTTCTTATATAGAGCGCGAGGACCTCAATCGATGATCCCGGTGGATGAGCAGCTCAAGGAGCTGAAGCGCGGCGCGGTCGATCTCATCCACGAGGCCGAACTGCGGCGCAAGATCATTCGGGGCAAGCCGCTGCGAGTCAAGGCGGGGTTCGACCCGACGGCGCCCGATCTGCACCTCGGTCACACGGTGCTCATCAACAAGCTGCGGCAGTTCCAGCAGCTCGGTCACCAGGTGATCTTCCTGATCGGCGACTTCACGGGGATGATCGGCGACCCGACCGGCAAGAACGCGACGCGGCCGCGCCTCTCCAGCGAGGAGATCGCCGCGAATGCACGCACTTACCAGGAGCAGATCTTCAAGATCCTGGACCCGGAGCGCACCTCGATCGATTTCAACTCGCGCTGGATGGGGGCGATGTCGGCGGCGGGGTTGATCGAGCTTGCGGCGAAGCACACCGTGGCGCGCATGCTGGAGCGTGACGATTTCTCGAAGCGCTACAAGGGCGGCCAGCCGATCGCCATTCACGAGTTTCTCTACCCGCTCGTGCAGGGCTATGACTCGGTGGCGCTCCAGGCCGACGTCGAGCTGGGCGGCACGGACCAGAAGTTCAATCTGCTCGTGGGCCGACAGCTCCAGGAAGCGTATGGCCAGGAGCCGCAGGTGGTGCTGACCACGCCGCTCCTCGAGGGACTGGACGGCGTGCAAAAGATGTCGAAATCACTCGGTAATTACGTCGGCATTCACGATGCGCCGGACATCATGTTCGGCAAGCTGATGTCGATCTCGGACCCTCTCATGTGGCGTTATTACGAGCTCCTGAGCTTCAGGCCCCTGAGCGAGATCGAGAGCATGAAGTCCGCGGTCGAGTCCGGCCGCAACCCGCGCGACGTGAAGTTCGAGCTCGCGCTCGAGATCGTGACGCGGTTCCACTCGCCTGAAGCGGCGCAGCATGCGCGGCGCGACTGGGAGCTTCGAGTCCAACAAGGCGCGGTGCCCGCCGATCTCGCGGAGCGCGAGATCCGAGTCGAGGGGGAGGGAACGCGGGTCGCCGCACTGCTCAAGGCGCTGGGGTTCGTGTCCTCGAGCTCGGAGGCGGGGCGCAAGATCGAGGAGGGCGCGGTGCGCGTGGATCAAGAAAGAATCACCAGCCACCGCCATGAGCTGGCCGTGGGAGGTCCGTACGTGATCTCCGTCGGCAAGCGGCATTTTGCGAAGGTGCGGCTGGTCAAATCGGCGTCGTGACCGGGGGGCCTTCGAGGCGCCCGGAGGCTGTTTTTCCAGCGGCTGGGCGGCGGGGTTGATTTCCGCACGCGGCGCACCCAAGGAGGGTGGCGCGGACGAAATTCCGGGCCCGCCAATAGGCGTTGACAGGGTCAGGCGCGGGGCTATACTGCGCGCCCTTCCAGGTAAAACGTGATTTCGGGACGCGTGCGCGCGTTGACGGTCCTCGAAAGTCAGCTATACTTGAAAGTCTTTCCCCGGCCCTCGTCGCCGCGGGGCACTCTTTAAAAATTCGAATAGGTAACTTGTGTGGGGACTCGTGTTCGCGTCTTAAACGGCGCAGACGATACGAGTTCCGAACGACCAGACGTTCTTTTTGAACGAATGCGAGATCGGGATTCAATGCCTTCAGTGAAAGTGTATTAACTGAAGAGTTTGATCCTGGCTCAGATTGAACGCTGGCGGCGTGCCTAACACATGCAAGTCGAGCGGTAACAGGTGTAGCAATACATGCTGACGAGCGGCGAACGGGTGAGTAATGCTTTGGAATCT
>Ga0070734_10000875_pt1 | contig 51494 bp, 47 predicted proteins | sample Coa_R1_8_FD_66444 | JGI IMG/M metagenome (GOLD analysis project Ga0070734, IMG submission 66444) | Surface soil microbial communities from Centralia Pennsylvania, which are recovering from an underground coalmine fire - Coalmine... | ecosystem: Environmental > Terrestrial > Soil > Unclassified ...
TGGGTTCAGAACGTCGCGAGACAGTTCGGTCCCTATCTGGTGTGGGCGTAGGAGATTTGAGAGGGCCTGTCCTTAGTACGAGAGGACCGGGATGGACGAACCTCTTGTGTTCCAGCTGTCATGTCAATGGCACGGCTGGGTAGCGAAGTTCGGTTGTGATAAACGCTGAATGCATATAAGCGTGAAACACTCCTCAAGATGAGATCTCCCAACCCTAAGGGTTAAGAAGGGCCCTGGAAGACGACCAGGTTGATAGGCTCGGAGTAGAAGCGCGGTAACGTGCGTAGCTTACGAGTACTAATCGCCCATTCGGCTTGACCATAAAATTTACTCAGGGCAAGACGAAAAATGTAAGACCAAAAGACGACCAAAGTAGCGAAAAACAATCTATTCAGTTGTGAGGCATCGTCCTCATGTTCTTTTGAAAAAGTTTGACCTTCGGTTTTGAAGGTCCGATGCGCGGAGAAAACACCGGTAGAAACTGACTGATGCCGCGCACCGATAAAATCGGCGGCCTGCAAATGAAAAGACAAATGGCTGCCCACGGTTTGCGGTGATCATATCGTGGGGGTTCCACCCGTTCCCATCTCGAACACGGAAGTTAAGCCCCACTGAGCCGATTGTACTGTACGCGAAAGTGTATGGGAGAGTAGGTCGTTGCCGCATTAATAAAGGCTCCACACAGAAATGTTGGGGCCTTTTCCTTTTCTCGGTTTCCTCCTTCAATTCAATCGTTTTGATTTTTCGTCGTTTTCGCCGCTTCCTGCTTCCGTGAGATACTCCCTCTATGGTGGATTTGGACAGCTATCGTCGGTTCTACGCTGAAGAGATTCAGTTTTTCGCAGGTCTTCCTGCTGGTCCACTGATTGAGGCTTTTGCTAAAGTGCCGCGGGAAGTCTTCTTGGGTCCGGGCCCTTGGCGAATTGGCCTGAGCTCGATGGCGGTTACGCCTGATGCCGACCCGCGCCATGTTTATCATAATGTTGCTGCTAGTCTGGATGCCGCGCGCGGCTTAAACAATGGCCAGCCAGGCTCTTTGGCGCACTGGATTTATCTTCTGGATCTGCGTCCTGGCAATCACGTATTTCACCTTGGTTGTGGCGGTGGATATTACACCGCGATCATGGCCGAGGTGGTGGGTCCTCTCGGGAAGATTGTCGCGAGTGAAGTACATCCTGCGCTTGCGGAGCGTGCGAAGGCGGCTCTGGTCGCATATCCCAACGTGACGGTATTCAGCGGGGATGGGTCGACGTTAGATCCTGGTCCTTGCGATGCAATTTTGGTAAACGCCGGCCTCACCCATCTCTTACCCCATTGGTTGGATCGGCTCCGCGAAGGCGGCCGCTTGATTGCGCCACTCACAATTCCATTTTCCGCAGGGGCCCTGGGTGCGTCCGGACAGATATCCCCGGACATGGCGGCGGTGTGGAAGGCCTCAGGAAGCGGGGTGATGGTCAAGATTGTGCGCGAGGGCGGCGGATTCTCCGCCAAAGTCGTCTCCCCTGTGGCGATCTACTCCTGCGAAAATGCTCGCGATTCCCAGATGGAGCCGCTGCTCGGAAAGGCCATGGCTACGGGCATGTTGGCAAAAATCAAATCGATCCGCCGCGACGTTCACCAGCAAGCCGATGCTTGTGTCCTCCATCGCTCGGAGATGTGCTTGAGCGCAGTAGAACTCACGCACGTTTAGGATCTCTGGCTGTTCGAAATCCTAATTGCGTCATTACGGTTCACTTTTTTCGCTTTTCCAGATCTGCACCTCAGGTGACGATAATTAGATATTTCCAATGTTGCAGCCCCTCCAGCAAGGTATCTTTTGAGGCATACTTTCATCCAGTAAGGCGTACTCTCATCCGGGCTTAAAACTGAAAAATGACTCAGAGCTGAAATTGCCGTAAACGCTGGCAAAGGCCGCAAATCATGAATTTGGGGAAGGGACAATGAAGTACTGGCGCTGGCGATCGATTGGCGGATTCCTGATGGCAGCCACTGCGGCCATTGCGCTCGTCCGCCAAGAGGCTGCCTCAACTCCGTCAGTGCCGGCGCCGATTCTGCTGGAAGACACCGAAGGTCTATTGCAGCGCACCAGGAACAGGCTCCTGAACGACCTAGATAACATGCCGCGTTATACCTGTATCCAGACGATCACCCGCAGATACTACGGTCCCGAGAGGCGCTGGTGGAATGGTCCTGGTTCATGTGCCGATCTCGCTGCAGCGCACGAGAAGCGTACTCGCGATCTTCCCCTGACTGGGTGGGATCGCCTGCGTCTCGATGTTGCCATCGTTGGACCTCGGGAAGTGTTTGCTTGGGCAGGCGCCTCCAAGTTTGGCGAAACATCGATCGACGATCTGGCCGAGGGTGGTCCGGCGGCCAGCGGCGATTTTGGGCCCTACTTGGGGTCGGTCTTTGACCTCGCCACCATGATCAAATTTCACGGCGAACGAGTCATTGCCGGGCGGCGGCACTTCGAGTATTGGTACGATGTTCCGGTTGCCGCAAGCAAATATGTCGTCCGTTCGCCGTCCGGAACTTTCAAGACCGGATATCACGGCTCTTTATTACTCCATCCTGAGCAGGCCGACATCCGCCATCTGATGATCTATACCTCGGAATTGCCGTCGGGTACCGGCGCTTGCGAAGCCATCAGCGACGTTGAGTATCAGAGAACGCCGATCCATGGCCGCGCACTGCTTGTTCCGCGCGAAACAAATCTCCTCGTCCTCCGCCGTGATGGAGGAGAGACATCCAACTCGACTTCGTATGCCGGGTGCCATGAATACGGAAGCACGTTCACGATACGATACAACGTCGATGAACGGCCTGGTGGAGAACTCCAATCTCCGCCGACCGGCCAGGCTCCGCCCACGGCCTTCCCGGAAGGCATCCGATTTTCCGCCCGAATCGTCACCCCTCTCGATCCCGATTCCGCTGCGGCCGGAGATCCGATTGACGCCGTTCTTACCTCCACCATTCGCAGCAAAGGGATCATCCTTGCCGAGCGAGGCGCGAAGATCCACGGCCGCTTGTTGCGCTTCGCCTATCTAGCTACCAGCGATCAACATTTTGAAGTTGAGCTGCGTCTTGAATCGCTCGAAAACAAGAACATGCTTGCGCCGCTTCGAGCCACCCGTGAGCCAATGGGGGCGATGCCCCTCCGTTTTCGCCTGATGCCGCAGGCAGATCCCACTCGCGCTTTGTTTATTCTTGATCGCTCGGCCTTGCTACGCGGAGGTTACATCTCGAATTGGGTTACCGTCGCTGTTAAACCGGAGCAAGCCAACCACAACGGAAACGAACAGCATTGATCCCTTATCTGGACACCAGGTCTTTTGGACGGGTGCTCTTTAGCCGGCGGATCTTTGGGCAGCGCTTTGATGGATGATTCTTACCAGCACTCGTTGTGCAAACGGCATGTAAATCAGGGCCGCCGTGGCGCCCAAGGCTAATCCCAGGCCAATACGGTCCGCGATCAGAAGCGGTGAAAGCGCCCACCACATGTCAAGCATGAACAAAGCCGGAAAGATGAGGCGATATTTAGACTCCAGCAGGTGATAGTCGAACGCGGTGGCGGTAACCAGGTAGAGCCGGACGGCAACCCCCGCCAAAGCTGTGACAAGATACGCTACAAAGGCGGCATATCCTGCTCCGTGCCATGCTGTGAAAGACGATTTGTATAGCTGTTCCCAATCAAACAGCGCCGAAAAATAAAACGACAGATACATGATCTGCGAGAGTATGAATAAGATTTTTACCGTCCGCCGATCGGCTCGTGGTAGCTCGGACTCAGCGGCGAGCGGCCTCACGCTACGCTGTTCAGGCGGTGCGGATGGAACTGTATTGGGCTCCACTCCCGTGAAAATGGCTTGTGGCTCTGCTATTGCTACTGGCACGGCCACGTCGGGCTTGCCTGAAAGCTCCAGCGCATCGCCCAGGAAGCGGTAACCTCGCTTGGCCACCGTCTCGATGTACTTGGGCTTCGATGCCGAGTCTCCGAGCGCATCCCTTAACTTCGCTACAGCGGTATTCAAGCCATGATCGAAGTCGACGAACGTATCTCCCGGCCACAAACGTTCCCGCAACTCCTCGCGGGTCACCACCTCGCGTGGACGTTCCAATAGCGCCAAAAGGATCTGAAACGGCTGCATCTGCAACCGGAGGCGAGTCCCATTCTTATGTAGTTCTGCGGCCCTCACGTCCGCCTCAAATTCGTCGAACTTATACTTCAAGACCGGTTCCATTTCTTCAAGAGCGAGTTTAGCATCTGGATCGCCAGCCACAGCCCGCAACAACGCCGTTAAAGGTTTGATTAGCCTGGAGCCAGCCCGGAAGCGCAGCAGTGAAAACACCAAGGCCGTAAATCCCTGCCGGTGCGCGGCCCAAACAACCCGCTACAATGGCCTCTCATGGATGCCTACCGTCAACAGCAGCAGCGCCAAATTCTGGGTCTGGCCATCATTGCGCTTCTGATTCTGCTTTTCGTGGTGGCCCGGCATCTCTGGAGCAGGGTTTGAGCGATCCGCTCCTGGTCGTAATTCTAGGGCCTACGGCCAGCGGTAAGACCTCCCTCTCTCTGGCGCTGGCGGAGCGGTTTCAAGGGGAAATCGTCAGTTGTGACTCGGTGGCGGTTTATCGGGAGTTTGAAATTGGTTCCGCCAAACCCTCCAGAGACGAGAGGGGAAGAATCGCTCATCATTTGTTGGATGTAGTCTCTCCGGTCGAATTCTTCACCGCCGGCGACTACTCCCGGTTGGCAAGAGAGACTCTTGTCGGAATTCGCACTCGCCAACACCTGCCGATCGTCGTTGGTGGAACTGGACTCTATCTCCGTGCTCTGTTGGAAGGGCTTTTTACCGGGCCTCCCGCATCCCGTTCGCGCTCGGAAAGCTTGCGCGCCCGCCTCCGTGAGCGGGTGGCCGAACGCGGTCCGGAATACCTTCACAAAATACTTCAGCGGCGCGACCCCCGTGCTGCCGAAGCGATTCATCCCAACGACGTATCGAAGGTGATTCGTGCCCTGGAGGTGTGTATCACCTCGCGTCAACCCATGACCGCCCTCTGGAAGCAAGGCCGCGACCCGCTCTCCGGATTTCGCATCCTTCGTGTTGGCTTGAATCCGAATCGGGAAGAGCTTTACGAACGAATTAATGCGCGTGCGGCAAATATGTTTGCCGCCGGCCTCGTGGAAGAAACAAAATCCATCATCGATCGCTACGGCGAGCACCATGCCGCCCAGCGTGTGCTGCAATCCCTTGGATATAAGCAGGCCGTACAGTATTTACAGGGCGATCTTGATGTCGGCCTGGCCATTGCCAATGCCCAGCAAGGCCACCGGAACTATGCCAAGCGGCAGCTCACCTGGTTTCGCCGTGAGCCCGACGTGCATTGGTTTTCGGGATTTGGATTCGACCCCCACATACAACAAGCATGTGAGGCCCTCGTCGCCTCGGCGATAGAGCCTCGCCCGGAATGAGCGCCAAAATCTTCCTAATGGCTCACTCAAGGAAAAATTTTCGTGTCAACCGGACAATTCCCTTATTTTTTTATTGACATTGGGACTTGGCTACCGCAATATCTTGTAGGTAACAAGGTTAATCCCCCATCCGTGGGGTTTACCTGTTGGGATCGACGTCCCAAGGAATTAAATTCTTAAGGAGGTACTTCACCATGGCTGCAAAGAAAGCGGCGAAGAAGAAAGCCGCCAAGAAAAAGAAGTAGCTCATGTGCGGAGAATACGTCTCCGCCATCTTCAAGGGATAATAGTTGTGACGGGTGTTCACCACGAACACCCTTTTTACTTTTGAGCGATGGTTCTCTCCCCGGAAAAATTTCACTCCGCCCCGCGCAGGCCCAACACTCTTCCTCAATTGAGGTTTGAACTTCCCATAAAGGCCGCATCCCGTTTATGCTGCTTTTGAATGCCTGTGCGAATGACAGTGTTGGCAAGCGGCAGCCGAGGCAATTGCACCGTAGTTTCCACCTCGAGCGCCAGCGTGCTGGTGGATGCCGGCCTCTCGTGCCGCGAGACTTTGAAGCGAATGAAGGCCGTAGGCGAAGACCCGCGCCAACTCAAAGGGATTGTGATCTCGCACGAACACGCCGACCACATCGATGGCTTGGCGGTTCTGGCCTGGAAGCTGAAGATACCCGTTTACATCACCGAAGCTACCTACGCGGGATGGCGCAAGGTAGTGCGCGACAAAGACGGTCACCCGGCAATCCTCGAACGGCGTGAGCACTTCGCGGCGGGAAAAAGTTTCAGTGTAGGCGATCTCGCCATCACCTCCTTCACGATTCCACACGACGCCGCCGATCCCTGCGGTTTCACCTTCAAATCCGCCGGAGTTAAGATCGGCATTGTTACCGACTTGGGTTACATTCCCTTCAGTGTTAAAGACAATCTTCGCGCTTGCGATGGTCTGATGATCGAGTCGAACCACGATCTGGAAATGCTGCGCAACGGACCCTATCCATGGATGATCAAGCAGCGCGTCATGAGCCGTGTCGGCCATCTCTCCAATGCCGCGCTTGCGCAATTTCTGGAAGAGGACTACGACGGAAGTGCGTCCTTCTTGGTCCTTGCGCATCTTTCTGAACAAAATAACCACCCCGAAATCGCCCGCGAAACCGCCTACAAGGCGCTGGGAGGAAGTCGCACGTTGTTCCATTCCAGCACCTTGGTGCTGGCGGGGCAGGATAACCCGTTGCAACCACTCTGCCTTGGGTGAGAAGATAGCAGCAGCACCGTGGATTCAATTGCAGGTGAGGTTTGGTAGAAAATCGCGCGGATCGTTGACTGGGTAGGGCGCATCTAAGTCTTGTCTTGAATCCAGATGTTCCAGCAGAATCTTTTAATCTAACGATGAGTACGCTTTGTACCGATAAAGTTATCGGCGATATTTTGGCCGGATGGCGCTACGACATCTCTGGTCTTGCCCCGGAAATGCGGGGTGACTATGAACAGCACCTGCTGGAGTGTGCGCATTGCCACTCGCGGCAGATTCTTCACCGGGCGGTCGATATCGGCCTTATGTTGATTGCATCGGTATCTGCTGTTGTCTTTCTGGTAGCCTTCGGCGCGGTACGCCATTACTCGCCTCGGCACGCTCTCACCCTCGAGCTCATTGCGCTCGCGGGATTCCTCTTCTTTAGCATTGTCTGGCTGATTGTGGCCGTGGCAACGCCCGCTCCGGTGGTGGTTGCCGATGTGGCGCGGCTCCAGGCCCGACGTCTCCATAATCGGTTGCCTAGCCAAATTCGTGAGCGTTGGTCGGCAAAAAATCTCTAAGCTCAAAGAATCTTTAAACTTTAATCTTTAAACTTTAAAGAAGCAGCCAGGCTGAAGAAGCTGCCGTGCCCAGCCCCAAAATACTTGAAGTCAAATTTTTATTGTCTGCTTGCTTGCGGATCGAGACATGGGGCTTCGTAGGGCGTGTCCCTGAAGCTACGGCCTGATGCTACGGAAGATAAAGCCCTGGCCTGTACTACATTTCGAGCGCCCCGATTAGATCGGTGATTTTGGTAACTCGGTGCTCCACGCACCACCGTGTTACCCCATCGACGATTTTTTCGGTAGCGCAGGGATCCCAGAAATTAGCAGTGCCTATTTGAACCGCCGCAGCTCCTGCCAACATGAATTCGATGACATCCTGGGCGGTCGTAATCCCACCCAAGCCAATCACAGGTATGTCCACCGTGTGAGCGGCTTCATGAACCATCCGTAGCGCGATAGGTTTAATCGCGGGCCCGCTCAGGCCGGCTGTAGTATTCGAGATGCGCGGCTTGCGCGTTTCTGCGTCAATGGCCATCCCAACGAAGGTGTTCACCAGGGAGATGGCATCGGCTCCCGCATTTTCGGCGGATTTGGCCATCAACGGAATGCTGGTTACATTCGGAGATAGCTTGACGATCAGCGGCCGCCGGGAAGACGCCTTGCAGCTTGCCACGAGCTCTTCAAGAAGAACGCGATCGCTTCCAAAAACGATTCCGCCGTGCTTCGTATTGGGGCAGGAGACGTTCAGTTCGTACGCGGCAATGCCCTCCGCCTCGTTCAAGATGCGTATGGTTGCCGCGTAGTCCTCGCGGGTGTAGCCAAAAACGTTGCAGACGATGACACCGTTCTTCTTTCGCTGAAGCTTTGGTAGGCGGTCCTCGATAAAGGCGCGCGCGCCGATATTCTGGAGCCCGATCGAGTTCAGCATACCCGCGGCGGTTTCAAACAACCGTGGGGGCGGATTACCCGCCATTGGCTCGCGGGAAAGCCCTTTGGTGACAAACCCGCCGAGCTTCTCGAGAGAAACGATGTCTTCAAACTCAACGCCGTATCCAAACGTGCCGCTCGCTGCGATCACAGGGTTCTTGAACGTGATGCCCGCAAAGGAAACGCTGAGGTCCGGTTTTTCTTGACGCAGAATACCCATGAAAGTTGCTCTTAGTGTAAATGCTTGCGCCGGGGAACGCCTCAAGCCAAGTCTGCCGTTCTGCGCCAGTCGCATGCGCAAGACCGCTTGGCTGCTGGGCGGTCTGCTCTTCAAGCATGATAAATTAGACCCACGCCATGCTTGATCTTGCCTTCGTTCGCGAAAACCTGGCCAAAGTTGAGGAGATGCTGCGCAGCCGCGCCAAAAACCCGGTTGACGTGCTCGGTGATTTTCGTCTTGTGGATGAACGCCGCCGGCAGTCCATTACCCAGGCGGAAACGCTGAAAGCCCAAAGAAACCGCGCTTCGGAAGAAATTGCAAAACTGAAAAAATCGGGCCAGGATGCCGCCGCACTGGTGGAGCAGAATAAACTTCTGCGTGAGCAGGGAGAAGCATTGGAGAAGCAGGCCGCCGAGTTGGAGCAGGAGATGAGAGCTCTGCTCGCGGGCATCCCCAATATGCTGAACGAGTCTGTGCCTCCCGGCAAATCTTCTGAGGACAACCTGCAGGTTCGGCAATGGGGAACCGCCCCACAGTTTTCTTTCACACCGCGTCCTCATTGGGAATTGGGCGAGCAGTTGGGAATTCTCGACATGGAGCGCGCAATCAAACTCTCCGGGGCCCGTTTCTCCGTTTATTGGGACTTGGGAGCAAGGTTGGAACGTGCTCTGGCGAATTTCATGCTCGATCTGCACACCCGCGAGCATGGATACATAGAAGTGCTGCCCCCTTACATGGTGAACTCCGCTTCCTTATACGGTACCGGACAATTGCCCAAGTTTGCCGCCGACCAGTTCAAATGTCAGGATCATGATCTGTGGCTGATTCCGACAGCAGAGGTTCCGTTAACTAACCTCTATCGCGACGAGATCATAGATTCGCTGCCTGTCTCTGTGACCGCTTATACGCCGTGCTTTCGCAGCGAGGCCGGTTCCTACGGCAAGGACGTGCGCGGCATCATCCGCCAGCACCAATTTCAAAAAGTTGAGCTGGTCAAGTTCACCCGCCCGGAGGAATCGTACGAGCAGCATGAAAAACTGACCAGCGACGCCGAGGAAGTATTGCAAAAGCTCGGCCTGCACTACCGCGTCATGCTTCTTTCCGCGGGAGACACCAGCGCTTCGTCCGCCAAGACCTACGACATTGAAGTCTGGTTACCGGGACAGCAGTTATATCGCGAGATTTCCTCATGCTCGAACTTTGAGTCGTTCCAGGCACGCCGCGCCAATATCCGCTGGCGCCGGGACGGAGGAAAAAAGGTCGAATTTGTGCACACCCTCAATGGCAGTGGACTGGCAATCGGCAGAACTTGGTTGGCGATCCTGGAAAATTATCAGCAGGAAGATGGTAGCGTGGTCGTGCCGGAGGCTCTCCGGCCCTATATGGGAGTAGACCGTATCGTTCCGCGAAAGCGGTGATTTCTCGCTGCTTGGGCCATCTCAACCATCTTTACCCCAAGGCCGTGATTCTTCCCCATCCGGCATCCGAGCCGTTTCCGTCGCCAGTGCTGAACCACGAACGTGTTTTCAACTCGGAGTGTTCATGAACTGGAATGCTAACGCGGGTTTTCCGTCGAACGGGATACCGCAGGTCGAAAAACGAGGTAAACTAAAAGCACGATGTCAAAGATTGGGCGGATAATCAAAGGCTATTTTTTCTGGACGTTCGACCGTGGCAGCTTTCACTACGATGTCATGGTGTCTTTGATTCTGTTGTTTATTTTTGTCGCTCCGCGGTTTGTTAATTTCAAAGATCAGCCCGCCGAACGCACCCCCTATCCAGGTGGCATCGTGGTTACACCCGAGGGGCAGGATTTCGTGTATCGCGTCGATGCCTCCGCAGTCGATGGGCACGATGAAGAGATGATTCGTGCCGGACTGTTACGGGTGATTGAACCGGTTTCAGGTGAGGTTACGATCTTTCGTACGGAACCGGTGCGCGATCCAGCGGGAAAGATCGTAGCTTACCGGGCATGGGTTCGCAGATAGACGTGCCGGTTGGCACTAACTTCTACGCATATCATGAAATTCATTCTTGCGACTGTAGTCGCGCTCCTTATCTCGGCGCCCTGTTTCGCGGCCTCTGTTCCTCGCGCCGCCGACGACCTAGAGTCCGTCCTCGCGCAAATGGACAAAGCAGCCCCTGGATTTAAGTCGGTCCAGGCCGACTGCCAGTGGGAGGAGTATCATAAGGCCTTTGACGTCAAGTCCTTCCAGCAGGGCCAGTTTTACTCCCGCCGCAATGGCAACAATCTTGAAGCGGCGATCAAGATCGTGGCTCCCGCGCCCAGACAGATTGTTTTCAAAGATGGCAAGGTGCGAATCTATGAGCCTCGAATGGATCAGGAGCGGGTTGAAGACCTCGGCAACAATCAGTCTGCCTTGGAGTCTTATTTGAGCCTGGGATTTGGCGGCAGTGGCAGCGACCTTGCCAAATCGTACGATATCAGGCTTTCCGGATGGGAAACGGTTGATTCAGTGAAAACTGCCATGCTGGAATTGGTTGCCAAATCCTCTAAAGTGCGGGATACGTTTACCAAGATCGTCGTGTGGATCGATCTGCAGCGGGACGTTGCGCTCAAACAGCAGCTTTTTGAACCATCTGGCGATTACCGCCTGATTCACTACACGAACCTTAAGGTGAACGGCCGTCTTCCGGACACTGCTTTTAAGATTCAGAAAGTTTCCCAGGGCAAAGATAAGGGTAAAAGATAAGGGGAAGCGCTGAACTGGACCTTGGAAACTCTTTCCTTGGTTCCAAGGCCTTACCTTTAATAAAATAGTTGCAACGCTACGGCGCAGACCGGCGTCTGAAGGTGGTATGGCCAAGGTTTTCACCATTCCCGTTGTCCCGGATCCCACTCGCCGGCGCAATCGCGGCAAGGCAAGCAGCGACCCCCGCTATATTGATGGGCAGCGTCTCTTGGTGAATGCCATGAAGTACCTGGCTCAGCAGGATCCTCGTGGAAACAAGGAAGCGATCACACTCCTGTCCGAGCACTTCCGCACGCGCTTCCGCATGACGGATCGTCCCGATTCAAAAACCACGACACATCTCACGTAATTCCTTTTGTTAAGAACTCTTCAATAATTAAGATGTACTCATTAAAGTTCTATTAGATTTCATAATTAAATCTCCTAACTGATTGATTCCACAAGACATTATTGGGGACTTTCGCGTGCAAACGCTGATGTGGCGTGAAGGATAGCGTTCCGTAATGGACGGTTAGAAAGCGGAAAGCATCTTCGTGCTAGATGGAATATTGATGGAGATAATCAGAATGATTTCTAGACTGCGCACGACGGTTCTCGGAGTTGGGTTTAGCTTGGCATTGCTATGGTGCCTGCCCGGCTTTGCTCAGGTTTTAAAAGGGTCGATCTCGGGTACAGTGAGCGACTCGCAAGGAGCGATGGTAGCTGGCGCACAGGTTAAAGCGACCAGCAACGCCACCGGCACATCGGTGAATACGACAAGCGACGCCTCGGGCCTTTTTCGGTTCAGCCTTATTCCCGCGGGCGAATACAAAATTGAGGTTTCTGCAACCGGCTTTAAGACCACCGTGCAGAACAATGTGGTGGTTGCCGCCGGCGCCGATACAGGCGTCGGAATGATGAAGCTCTCGATCGGTGAATCGAGCACCTCAGTGGAAGTGACGGCTGAGGCTCCACTAGTTGAGTCCAGCCAGGCCCAGATCACGAACACATTTTCCGGCGAAACCTTAAAGTCATTCGCTGGAATACAAGAAAACCAGGGCCTGGACAATTTGGCTCTCTTTGTACCGGGTATGAAATCGACCCGCGATCAAAATTTTTCCAATACCAATGGCGGCGGTGGATTTTCGTCAAACGGACTGCGTGGCCGCAACAATGACCAGGAGATTGACGGCCAGAATAACAACGACAATAGCGTTGCCGGTCCGGCCCTTGTCCTGAGCGACTCCGAGTTTGTGCAGCAGTATGTGCTCATCAGCAACAACTTCGGTCCGGAATACGGGCGCAATGCCGGGTCCGTGGTCAACACCATCACGAAGGGCGGAACCAACGCCTGGCACGGCAGCATCTATGGGAACGAAAATAACTCAATCTTGAACAGCCTGACCACGACCCAGGTTGCCACGGGGTTGACAAAGCCGCCGCGCGCGAACGACGAATTTACTGGCTTTACCATCGGCGGTCCTTGGGTGAAAAACAAGCTTTTCTTCTTTGGCGGATTTGACAACGAGATCGTATCGACCGGAACGGTTTTTAACACGGGCTTGGTGACGCCGACTCCGACTGGCTTGAATACCCTAGCTGGATGCTTCCCGTCCGGCCCCAGTGCGAATGCTGTGGCCAATCTGTCGAAGTTTGGGCCGTACGGCATTTCTGCCGGCAATCCAACACCGGCGAACCTAACAACTGTTAATGTCGCCAATTGTGCCACGCCAATTCAAGTTGGCACGGTTTCCCGCTTGCTTCCCACTCCGACCCACGTCTTCAACTGGATCTCCAGGGTCGACTGGCAGCTCGATGGAAATAACAGCATCAATGGCCGCTACATTTTTAACCGCAACAATTCCTTCAATAATAACGACAATGGCGCCGCAGGTTATGTGTTCAATGTGCCCGCCTTAAGTCAGGCTGTCCTGATAAGCTGGACTCACAACTTCAGCGGTAGGATGGTCAATGAAGCCCGCATCGGGTTTGATCGCCTGAATGTGGAGTTTGGCGGAAACACCATCGGCACCGAACCCACCGCCAACAACGTCGCCAATGCCTTGACCCAGGTTGTTTTTAACGATCAAACAACCCTTGGCTACGGCCCCAATAGCGCCTTCCCGCAGAGCCGATTCGTGAATACCTGGCAGGCGCAGGACAACTGGAACTACGTTCTGGGAAAGCATCAGATTAAAGCTGGTGTGAACTTCACCCATCAGCAGTCACCCAGCGTTTTTCTTCCCAACTTCAACGGCCAATATACCTACGCCAGCCTGAGCGATTATGTAAATCAGAATCCCTTTTCCATTGGTATCAGCGCCGGTAACCCTGAACTTGGCCTCATTCAAAATGACACCTTCCTTTACGTCGGCGACGATTGGAAGCTTAGCCGGAATCTTACCCTCAACTACGGAGTAACGTGGTCCTTTTTTGGGCAGCCGATGAACCGCCTAAACCAGCTTGATACTCAAAATGAAACAGGATCCAATCCGCTGTTCAACCCTGCCTTGCCATTGGCAGTGCGGGTCTCCCCTAAAATCGACTCTTACAAGAATGCGGTTGGGCCCAGCATTGGGTTTGCTTACTCACCGGAGTGGGGCGGCTTCCTGACTGGCCATGGCAGGACGACAGTGCGCGGTGGATATCGTCTGTCCTACGACCCTGCTTTCTATAATATCTATTCGAACAATTACGATGGGGCTCCCAATATCCTGGCAGCCACTCTCTTAAATCCGGGGTTGGCTCTTCCGCTCAATCCCTTTGGGGCGGCTGTACGGAGCTCTCTGAGTGGTGCTGTTCCAGTCGGCCAGCTTGATCCGAGAAACCTCACGGAAACTGCGGTTCCCACAAATTTCAGGCCGGACCAGGTGCAAAGCTGGAGCCTCGGAATTCAGCGTGAGCTTACGAAGAACTCGGCCATTGAGGCCCGCTACGTGGGAAACCGTGCTAGCAATCTGTTCCAATCGGTGAATGCAAACCCATTTGTCACCGACTTGGCTGCCAATTTCCCGAACCTTGTTCCGGCAGGCATCACTCCATGCGCCTCACCCGGATTTGCTGGGCTCGATGGGACTCTCGCTCATTCGCCCGCACTTGGCCGCGTCGATTGCAACCAAGGCATCGTTCTGTCGCGTAACAATTCCGCCTCTTCCGACTACCATGCGCTTCAGCTTGAATTCCGGGCCAATAACCTGTTCAAGCAGTTAACCATCCGTAGCGGCTTTACCTTTAGCAAAACCACCGACAACGCCAGTGAGATCTTTAGTACAGGTGGAGCGGGCAGCACGATTTCTCTTGCACAAAACCCGTTCAGTCCTAACGCTGGTGAACATGGTCTCTCAGGCTTGGACTTCCCTCGCCAGTGGACAATCAACTTCAGTGAACAGTTGCCCTTTTTCAAAGAGCAGCATGGCTTTCTTGGTCACGCATTCGGTGGATGGGCATTTTCCGCCGACTATCTCGTGGCATCAGGGCAGGCTTACACGCCTCTGATGGCAGCCTTCACTGGCCTTACTGATGGCGCTGCCATACCTGGCGGCCTTGGCACCAATTCGTTCTTTGCGGCAGGAGGAATCAACGGCGTCGGAGCCAAAGGCGATTTCTTTGATCAAAGCTTTCTGGTTCCCAACCTGGGCATTAATACTGCACGGCCGTTCGCTGGCAATTCCCACGCTGCAACTGACAGCGTTGGAATCTTTGCAGGAGATGCTTGTTTCCTCGGCAATCTTGGCGTTTTTACCGCATCGGACACGAATGCCGTGTGTGGGGTTTCCCCGAAACAGTTGGTTAGCCTCAATGGCCTGAATGTCGATCAGTTGCGCAGCAACCCTGCGGCTAACGTGAAGAACATAACCACGAACGATGTTCGCTTTATTGCGAACACCGCAATCGCTCAGCAGGTCTTCGGCAATCCTTTTGGCAATGTTGGACGGAACAGCTTGCGCGACGCCATCTCCAATTTTGCTAATGTCAGCGTTCAAAAGAACGTGAAATTCAGCGAGCGCGTCTCGTTTGAATTCCGTGCAACAGCGTTGAACGTTTTCAACCATCCCAATTTCGCAACGGTTGTTCCATTCCTGGAGAACGCGGGGAATCCAAACTTTGGAAACTCGTTTGCCAACCCCAATCTGACCGGAGACTCGATTCCCGGCTCGAATATCGCGGCTAGTCGCCGTTTGTATTTCGGCGGTACGATCCGTTTCTAAGTAGCTCGATATTCAATTTTGATCGTCTTGTACGCCGGCGCTTCTGCGCCGGCGTTTTTTTAGGTGCTTCCTTTTAAGCGCCGGCTTTTTTATCTCTTGATAGAGAAGCATCGGCTTAATTCCCCTTGGTAGGCCGCATTTTTCATTTTTGCTGCTTCGATTACAATCAATGTTTTCCCTTTGTCCCGATTATGCTGCGTTACTTTACTGCCGGTGAATCTCACGGAGAAGCGCTTGTAGCGTTTTTGTCCGGCCTTCCTGCGGGTGTCAAGATCGATCAGGAGGTTGTGAACCACGAACTTTGGCGGCGGCAACAGGGCTTTGGCCGCGGCGGCCGCATGAAGATCGAGCGCGATACAGCCCATATTCTCTCCGGCGTCCGCCATGGCAGAACCATTGGTTCGCCCATCTCGGTTCTGCTCGACAACCGCGACTGGAAAAATTGGCTCGATTCCCTGCCGGTTGAGGCAGGCGATCCGGCCAAGCATAAGATTGTGGCCTCCCCTCGTCCCGGCCATGCCGATCTTGCGGGTGCGTTGAAATATAACTTCCCTGAAGCGCGGTATATTTTGGAGCGGGCGTCAGCCAGGGAATCGGCTGCACGTGTCGCTGTGGGCGCCATGGCCAAGCTTTTTTTGGGCGAGCTTGGCATTGAGGTGCTCAGCCATGTAATTGCCGTAGGTAAGGCTGTTCTTGGGAATCTGGAAGTAACCTGGGAACAGCTTAAGGAGCTTCACCGAAAAGATGACGTTGTTTTGAACTGCGCCGATGCCGCCTCGGAGGAGCGCATGAAAGCCGAGGTCGATCAGGCCCTGCGGACGGGCGATTCGATCGGTGGCGTCTTTGAGGTGGTGGCTCATAATGTGCCTCCGGGTCTCGGTACCTACGCCCAATGGGATGAGCGTTTGGACGGCTTGCTAGCCATGGCTGTGATGTCCTTGCAGGCTGTCAAAGGCGTGGAAATAGGAGCGGGGGTCGATAGCGCATATGCCTTTGGCTCCGTCGTTCACGACGAGATTGGTTACTCCACGCAGCAGGCGCAGTACGCCTATACAGGCTTTACCCGAAAATCGAACCACGCCGGGGGAATCGAGGGTGGAATCTCCAACGGCCAGGACATTCTGGTTCGCGGCTATCTCAAGCCGATTTCCACTCTACGACGGCCTCTGGCTTCGGTAAGCTTTGAAACGCGCGAGGTAGTCAAAGCCGCCTATGAGCGTTCCGACGTATGCGTTGTGCCCGCTGCCGGCGTCGCTGCCGAAGCGATGGTCGCGCTCACCCTGGCAAAATCAGTTTTGGAGAAGTTCGGTGGAGACTCCATGGCCGAAACCCTGAGAAACTTTGAAGGGTACAAGGAGCAACTGAGAAGATTTTAGAATGGAGACAGATTCGTCCAGAGAAATGATTTATCCAATCGTCAAGTATGGCAACCCCGTACTGGAAACGCCCGCCGAAAAAGTAACGGAGTTTGATGAAGAACTGCGCAAGCTGACCGAGGATATGTTTGAGTCGATGTATGCCGCGCATGGCGTGGGTCTTGCCGCGCCCCAGATCGGCATTGGCAGGCGCATCGTGGTGATTGACGTCACGTTTAAGGAAGACCCTGGATCTAAACTGGTGCTGATCAACCCTGAGATAGTCAAGAAAGAAGGGAAGCAGACTGGCAATGAAGGGTGTTTAAGTCTTCCCGACTTCCGTGAGAATGTCACCCGCGCTAACGTTGTGACCGTTCGCGCTCAGGACGCCGAAGGCAAATGGTTTGAATCTACCGGAGAAGGATTGTTGGCGCGCGCCTTTCTGCACGAAACCGATCATTTGAATGGCAAGCTATATATCAGCCACATCAGCGCCTTGAAGCGCGATCTCATTAAGCGCAAGATCAAAAAGCTGGCCCGGGCTGGCGAGTGGGAATGAAGCTGGTCTTCTGCGGGACTCCGCAGTTCGCCGTGCCGTCTCTTGAACGCCTGATTTCGGGCGGTTTTGAAGTCTCGTTGGTTGTAACCCAGCCGGACCGCCCTCAAGGGAGAGGTATGGAGATGACTGCTTCCCCCGTCAAACAGGCGGCTTCTCGCCTGGGCTTGCCCATCACGCAGCCGGAGAAGATTAAGAAGAACGAAGAATTTCAGGCTCAACTAAAGGCCATCCTCCCGGATGCAATCATCGTCGTCGGCTACGGGCGAATCGTTCCTCCCTGGATGCTGCAACTCCCTCCTCACGGAAATATCAACGTCCATGCCTCGCTCCTCCCTAAGTATCGCGGAGCTGCTCCTATTCAATGGGCCATTGCCGGCGGAGAAACCGTAACCGGCGTAACCACGATGCGCATCGACGAAGGTCTGGATACCGGCGACATTCTGCAGCAGAGGGAAACGGAAATCCTGCCAGAAGATACCTCGATCACGCTCTCGCCTCGTTTGGCCGAATCGGGTGCCGATTTACTGGTGGAAACGCTTCATGGCTTGCAGCAAGGGAAAATAACCCCAATTCCACAGGACCATGCGCGCTCCAGCCTCGCGCCCATCCTCAAAAAAGAAGATGGACAAATCGATTTCAATCGTACCGCTGCCGAAATTTGGAATCGTCTGCGCGGTTTTCAGCCATGGCCGGGCGCTTATACTCAGTTTCGGAGCAAGAGCTTGAAGGTCGTTGGTGTTCGCGTAGTTGAAGCCAGCCCGACCGAGTTGGGCGAGATCCGTCCTTTACCCGCGCATCTGCGTGTTGACGGCGCCAGATTGTTGGTTGGTTGTGGCGGCGGGACCGCTTTGGAACTACTCCAATTGCAGCCGGAAGGACGCAAAGCAGTTTCGGCGCGTGAATTTATCAACGGCCATCGCGTTGTTGAGGGAGAGCGACTGGGCTGACCTATGCCGGCTTCTCCTGCGCGGCTTGCGGCCTTCGCCGTCCTCTTGCGAGTGGAACGTGAATCGGCGTATGCCGACGAGCTTTTGCACTCCTCGCTGCTTGATCCACTCTCCGCTCCTGACCGTAACCTTGCCACCGAAATCGTAATGGGCGTGCTGCGCTGGAGGCCTTCCCTGGACAATTCCTTCGCCTCCTTAATCACGATCCCTCTTAGTAGGCTCGACCTGGAAGTGAGGGTCGCGTTGCGCATAGGGGCCTACCAACTCAGGTTTCTCGATCGTATGCCGGAGCGGGCGATTGTTAACGAGACCGTGGAGTTGGTGAAAAGCGCCAAAAAGCGATCTGCGGCCGGGATGGTGAATGCGGTCATGCGTAAGCTCGCGGAAAATCGCTCTGCTTTTCCAGTGCCTACCGAGGATCTAAGAGAGGATTTAAGCGTCGATTATGCTCATCCAGCATGGATTATCGATCGATGGATCGAGCGTCTGGGTCTTGGCGCGGCCGAAAGTATCTGCCGCTTCGACCAGGAGATCCCTGTCACCGCTCTGCGGATCGTGGGAGCAAAGCAGACACAGACAACACAGGACGCCGAAAATTTCACCATTGTTGATCAGAAGACGGTTGATCAGAAGAACGTTGGTCAGAAGGCCGTCGGGCAGAAAACCGTCGACCAGATCGAAAGGAGCTTGGAAGCCGAAGGTATCCGGCTGGTGCCGGGTGCACTCCTGGCAGGCGCTCGACGCGTTCTCGAAGGCGATGTTACCAAGACCAGGGCATTTCGAGAGGGAAGCGTTGCCATTCAGGATGAAGGCTCGCAGTTGATCGCAGCGCTTGTCGGGAAGGGAATGCGCATCCTCGATTGCTGCGCTGCTCCCGGAAGCAAGACGTCTGCTCTCGCATCATACTGGCCGGACTCGGAGATCTTTGCAACCGAAATTCATCCCCACCGGGCTGCTCTTCTTCGGCAGATGGTCCTTCGGCAAATGGCGCAAGGTACGAATGTTGCCATTATCGTTGCGGATGCCTGCCGCCTGCCTTTCAGGGATGCTTTTGAGAGCGTTCTGGTCGATTCTCCCTGTTCCGGAACTGGTACGCTGGCTCACAATCCTGAGATCAAGTGGAAACTGAAGGCGGAAGACCTACAAGACCTGCAGGCCCGCCAGAGAGAGATTCTTGCCTCGGCAATGCGGCACGTTGCTCCAGGCGGACGGCTGATTTACTCCACCTGCTCGCTGGAGCGCGAAGAGAATCAAGACGTTGTAGAAGCCTGCTTGAAAGAAGCTCCACAGTTTCGGCTCCTGTCGATTCGCGAGGAACTCTCCAGGCTCCGAGCTTCCGGCGAGCTTGTTTGGAGCAACGTGGACGATCTGTGTCTGGGCGATTTCCTGAGAACCATTCCCGGCATTATTCCTTGCGATGGCTTCTTCGCGGCTGTCCTTGAAAAAATCGCACTTTGAAACATCATGAGCCGATTCGTGATGGATCAGCTCAATACCGCTTGGCAGTCAAAGCGTCGCGCAAAGGATTGCTCTCCTATTGGAGGTACGATAGGTGATGGATCGAAGAAGATTGAAAAATGACGGAGCAAGGGCGAGGCGACGGCTCGTGTGGTCTTTTGTAGCGGTTGGTTACTTGATGGCGGCCTATTTCTACAATGATTATGCTCCACCATATGCGGGAATCGCTAATACGGTACTTTCATATATTTGCCTCAGTTGTGTGGATTTTATCGGTGATCGTGCTGGCACATTTGGCTACGCTTTGCTCGTGTTCGCTCCGATCAATGCTGTCATTTATGGAGCGGTGGGTTTCGGACTTGGAAGGCTCTTATTCCCCCGTGCGAGGAGCCGCAAAGGGTTTTAGAAAATACATACACGCAGGTGTACTGAATAAAAGAGCAATTGAGGCTCTTGCGGTGGAATCTCCACGAACGACGATGCCTTTTTTTAGGGCGAGGTCTGTGGTTTGCAAACAAAACTCATGATTGGCATGATGTGGTTTGGAGCTATAACATTCTTCGTGATAACCGAATGTTTGGTTTTTTTCGCGATGCATGAAAGGTTGAGCAGCCTTTCACAGGGTCGCTTGTGGTCACTGCCGTTTATGGTTTCGGTACCCCTAATCTATGGGGCAGGTTTTACAAGGATGATTAGGAGGAACTTACGTGGAAATGATTGCCGCGATTTGATTGCAAAGACGTTATTTGGCATCGCTACTTTGGAATGTCTACTCTATGCAATTATGTGTGGAATCTCCACCTTCATCTTATAAGTGCCAACCTTCATAGGATCTGAGCCTTTTGTGGTCACCAAGAATTGATGCTCCAGCAGGCCTGCAGCCATTTACGACAGGATCTCCTGTGGATCAGGTAGGCACCGAAAACAGTTACTCTGATTGGAAAAAATGAATGAATATCAAGTCGTTGCACAAACAGGGGAATCAATAAAACCATCGCCCGCCCGAGTAGGGTCGCATCACCCATGAATGGCTGGTAGATCTCTCTGAAGCTGGATGAGCAGTATCGCCTGTCGACATGGGCTTTCTAGCTTCAAGACTGACTGTTGCGCCTTCCACAATTTTCTGTCCCGCCGAGGGATACTGCCGCAAAATCGTTCCCGCCGGTCCCGAATCGTCTTCGACCAAGCTCACCCTGCCTAGGGTAAGGCCGGCCCGTTGAATCTGCGACGAGGCCTCTTCAACATTTTTGCCGAGCAGACTCGGCATCACATAAGCGCGATTGCTCTCGGGAGCCGCAACAATCAGGCTGATTTTGGGCGACGGAGCGTTCTTCGCGTCCGCCGAAGGATTTTGTGCAATCACCGTCGATGGTTGTGCCCCGGCAAAGTGAATGGCGGCGACTGTGCCAATCTGCAGTCCCCGGCGGCTGATGTTGAGTTCGGCGACGCGTTCGCTCTCGCCTAGAAGGTTGGGAACGATTGCTTTTTGGGGGCCAAGGCTCTCGGCGGCCTGCACCTTCCACCCGCGGCGCACCGTGGTGTTGGGAGCGGGCGCCTGCGAAACAATGCGGCCTTCGGGGATTTCCGAGCTGAAAAAGCGGCTCTCGATGCTCAGGATCAGTCCGTAGGAGTTTGCCAGCCGCTCCGCATCCGCAGGTGTAAGGCCCTTAAACTTCGGCACGCGCACCTCGCGCCCGTGAATGGCGACTCGCATGGAAAGCAATGCCGAGGCAAAACACACCAGGAGCAGAACCATGCCAAGTAGGGAAAACCGCAATAGCTTCAGCATGGGCTCAGTGCGACTCCGAATCGCCGGAATGCAGGGTAATCATGGCGGCTGTCTTTTTGGCTCCGCCAGGTTGATCGTCGGTGAGGGGCTGAAAGGACTCGTCCTCAAGGCCCGGACGGGCAATAGCCGCCCGCATGAAATCGATCCATACCGGTAAGGCCGCCTGTGCGCCGGTCTCTTTCTTGCCCAGGGATTTTTTCTCGTCGAACCCAATCCACACACCGCAGGTGATACTGGGCGAAAAGCCCACGAACCATGCGTCGGTGAAATCGTTGGTGGTGCCGGTCTTGCCCGCCAAAGGATGTTTCAGCTTGGCAGCCGAGATTCCGGTTCCGTGCAAAACAACGTCCTGCAGCAGAGACACCATGGTGCGTGCCGTTCGCGAACTGATCACGTCTTTGGCGTCCGGGTAGTTCTCCTCGAGCACATGGCCGTCATAGTCCGTGACTTTGCGAATGTAGCGCGGCTCAATGCGCAGTCCGTCGTTTGGAAAGACCGAGTAAGCCGAGGTCTGTTCGTAAAGGCTCAAATCCGCTGCACCGAGCGCCACCGGCAAAAGCGCAGGTATCGATGAGGTGATTCCGAAGCGGTGGGCATAGTCGACTACGGAGGTCATGCCGACCCGCTGCGCTAGCTTCACGGCGGGCACGTTGCGCGATTCGGCCAGAGCGTGCCGGAGAGTGATGTTGCCTTCAAATTTGTAGTCAAAATTGTGAGGCGCATAGGGGACGCCTCCACTGTTGAACGTGGTGGGAGCGTCCAGAATGATATCGTCCGGCTCCGCCCCGTGTTCGATGGCTACGCTGTAAACGAAGGGTTTGAACGAAGACCCCACCTGCCGTTGTGCCTGAGTAACGCGGTTGAACTTGCTCTCCTGAAAGTCGCGCCCTCCCACCATTGCCTGAATGTCGCCGGTCGTGTTGTCGATCGCCATTAATGCACCTTGAGTCCCTGAATCTTGTTCCAGGCTTACCTTGGCGCTGCTATCGCTCCCAATCGACAGTACTTTCACGTAAATCAGGTCGCCGGCGTTCAGAATCTCCGCTGGAGACTTGCGGCTCGTCCAGAAGATATCGGCGGGCGCCAGCGAGGCTTCATATCGGCCCAGCTTAACTCGCGCCGCAAGCGGTGAGACCTCCAGGACCAGCGCATACAGGTAGCTTCCGGGCTCAATCGGCAAATCCCAATCGGTATGGTGGTACTTATCCAACGCCTGATTGGCATCGGCCTCCAGGACGTTCGTCAGATGTCCCTTCCATCCGTGCCGTCGCTCGTAAGTAGCCAAGCCATCCAGGACCGCTTGGTTAGCAGCTTTCTGCAGCCGCAAATCGAGCGACGTATAGACTCGAAGGCCCCCTTCATGTACCTCGCTGGAGCCATATTTCTTTTCCAGATAGCGGCGAATCTCCTCGACAAAATGGGGCGCCGGTGAAGTGTCGGTCGGTTGGATATTCAAGCCGATTGGCGCTGCTTTCGCCCGGTTGGCTTCTCCGGCGGTGATCTTGCCGTCCTCCAGCATGTTGTTGATGACAATGTTCCGCCGCTTCAAGGCTCGCTCGGTATTGATCACCGGCGAATAGTAGCTGGGGGCCTTAGGTAGCCCGGCAAGCACCGCCGCTTCTTCCAGCTTCAGGTCTTTTGCGTGCTTGTTGAAGTAGTATTGCGCCCCGGCCTCAAATCCGTAGGTTCCGTGTCCCAGAAAAATCTGGTTGCAGTACATCGTGAAGATCTGCTGCTTGGTAAAGTGCCGTTCGATCTGGATCGCAAGCATCATCTCCTGAATCTTCCGGCTGAAGTGCCGCTCAGGCGAAAGAAACAGGTTGCGCGATAACTGCATGGTCAGCGTCGACGCGCCTTGAGCACGGGAGCCGGAAGAGATATCGCGGTATGTGGCTCCAAGAACGCGCCAGAAGTTGATTCCCCAATGCTGCTCGAAATTCTTGTCCTCGGTCGAGAGGATTGCATCGCGCAAGACCTTCGGAAAATCGTCATACGAGGCGAGCACGCGCCGCTGCAGCGCAAAGGAGCCGATTACCTGGCCGTTCACATCGTAGAGTTCCGTGACGGTGCTCGGGCGGTACTTCTCCAGTTCGGTAATCTGCGGCAGGTCGGTGGAATAGACGATTAGCAGTCCTGCCAGCGCTCCGACCACCGCCGAGGCCAGAAGCAGCAAACCAAACACAACCCGGCCCACCAGCTTTTTTCCGGCAAAGTGAAGAACGGGCAAATCTGAATACAGGAACTTCATGGCGGGCGGAGCACCGAGAGCAGAGCCAGAATAGCACGGCAACCAAGCAAAAAGCGTGCCTGAAAGGGCACGCTTTGCCATGTATTAGGAGTTGGCCGAAGAGCGCTCTTTAGCTCTTTGGAGTTTTGTTCTTCAGCGCCTCCAGGGCTTTATGAAGCTGCTCGTCGTCTTTCGGCTGGGGCTTCTGGGGCTCAGCGCTGGGAGTAGAGCCATCATCGTCGTCCGAAACGGCAGCCACAAGATCGTCCGTGGAAGCAACTAGGATGTTCGGTGTGATTCCGTTCTCTTGAATCACCTTGCCGTTCGGCGTGTAGTACTTGGCGATCGATAGAATCAGCGCGGAACCATCCGGAACTTCAATCAGCTTTTGTATCGAACCGTCGCCAAATGTCTTGTCGCCGAGCACGTCCCCGCGGGCGTTTTCCAGGATGGCGGCTGCCACAATTTCAGCGGCTCCCGCCGTGCCGCGGTTCACCATCACCATCAGCGGCAGGTCGGTGATTTTCTTCTGCGGATCGGCGTTAAATGGAACTTTAGGATATTTTTGGCCCTGTAGATAGGAGATCAAACCGTGGTTCAGGAAGAGGTTTGCCACGGCCACGCCTTCGTCTTCTTCGCCTTCAGCAGTGTTCCGCAAATCCAGAATCAGTTTTTTGGCTCCCTCTTTTTGCAGCGCCTTAACCTTGGCGGCGATCTCCTGCGATTTGCCTTTGGTAAGCGCGAGAGCCTTGATATAGCCGACATTGTCGGCCATCATTTGCTCTTGAGCCGCGGGAGGTGCCACGATCTCCTTGGTAATTGTGACTTTCTGTGGCTCAACCTTACGCGCACGGATCACCGAGATCTCTACCTTCGATCCGGCGTCTCCACTCAATCGCGACCTGATCTCGGCCAGCGACATGTCATGGGTGTTCTTACCCTCAATAGCCTCGATGATGTCCCCGCTTGCGATTCCCGCTTTATCCGTGGGTCCGCCGGGAATCACCGAAACGATCGCCGCGTAGCCAAACCGCTTGGAAACCATCGCCCCGATATCGGCTTTGCCGTCGTTCTTCTTCTGCTTGTAGGTTTTGTATTCGGCGGGGCTCAGGTAGCTGGAGTTTGCATCCAGCGACTCCAGCAGCCCATGCAGGGCGCCGTTGGTCACGGACGACATGTTAGGCTCTTCAACATACTCGGCACGAATGTGGTAGAGCACCTCGCTGTAAACCTGGATGTGCGTGTAAGCGCCATCGTTGTTGCTGGAAGCGTGAACGCCCAGGCCGCCAATAACGGCGAAAATCACAATCAGGATCGAACTGAAGAGCACCAAACCTTGCAGCTTTTTTGACATGAAAGAACCTTTATCAATCGATTGACGGAAGCGAAGCCCAAAGGTGAGCCAGCCAAAATTATATAGCTACTCTTCTTGGATGCACCCTGTTTTTCCCAGGTACCAGGAAAATCATTGGGATTACAACCCTATGGTCCCGTATGGCATTGCGGTTTAGGACCTGTAGCAGCTAGCCGCTCGAGTTCGGCCTGCAACCGGGCGAAAACGATAGCAGCCCCGTGACCGTCTGGGAGGAGCTGAGCCTGCAATATCAGGCCGCAAAGTGTCCCCTTTCTTTAGAGGTAAAAGCTGCATTCGTCTTGAATTCCCGGCCCACTTATTTTGGCTTCCAACAGCGAAGCAACTCAGCCTTTCACTTCCTTGGGCGAAAGCAAAGTCAGGATCTCCTTGAGCCCTTGTTGTACCTGTTTAATGCGGGATTGGTCGGTTTTCGGAGCTGGAAAGGGCAGGGGGGACTGTTTCGTCTTGATCTCAGCGCGCAAATGCTGACGTGCCCCAGCAATCGTAAAGCCCTCGGTGTAGAGCAGCTTCTTAATCCGTAGTACGTAGTCCACATCGGGTCTACGGTACATTCGTTGTCCGGTGCTGCTTTTGATGGGTTTCAATTGGGGGAACTCGGTCTCCCAAAAGCGCAGCACATAGGCGGGCAGGCTGCAAATACGGCTGACCTCACCGATGCGAAAATAAATCTTGTCGGGGATCGCGACTTCGTCCGGTAGAGACTTGCGCACAGCGCTCTTAGCGTTTTTTGGCATGGGGCTACAGATGGACGACGCGGCTCTTAGCGGATATTATGTTGCGCCGCCAAATGCGTCAAGGGCTCGGGTCCAGACGTGTGAAAGACTACAGCCTCATACTTCTGCGGCGTTCAACACGGGCGCGCGGAAAAAGCCGCCAAAAGGGAACGCACGTGCCAAGGAAGCGCAAAGGAAATAAAAAGGCGCGGCTGAAAACCGCGCCTTTAAGAATCAAGGTGAATGGTTGGTTGCAGGCTTGCTCTAGGCTTCGCGAATCCCATCCATGAACGCCCGCAGCTTGCGTGAGCGGGAAGGATGGCGGAGTTTGCGCAGCGCCTTCGCTTCAATCTGCCGAATGCGCTCGCGTGTTACCGCGAACGATTGGCCTACCTCTTCCAAAGTATGTTCGGAACCGTCCTCAAGACCAAAGCGCATCTTGATGACCTTTTCCTCGCGGGGCGTCAGAGTTCGCAGCACCTGGGCTGTTTGGTCCTTGAGGTTCACGTTGATCACGGCTTCGGCGGGCGAAACCATCGAGCGATCTTCAATGAAATCTCCAAGGTGCGAATCCTCTTCTTCTCCGATAGGTGTTTCCAGGGAGATCGGCTCTTGAGCGATCTTCAGCACCTTGCGCACTTTGGCTACTGGAATATCCATGCGCTTGGCGATTTCTTCTGAAGTCGGCTCGCGTCCCATTTCCTGCACAAGCTGCCGCGACGTGCGGATCAGTTTGTTGATGGTTTCGATCATATGCACCGGAATACGAATGGTGCGGGCCTGATCGGCAATAGCGCGGGTAATCGCCTGGCGTATCCACCACGTCGCGTACGTGGAGAACTTGTAACCGCGGCGATACTCGAACTTATCCACGGCCTTCATCAGGCCGATATTGCCTTCCTGGATGAGGTCCAGAAACTGAAGACCCCGGTTGGTGTATTTCTTGGCGATCGAAACCACCAGGCGAAGGTTGGCTTCAATCAATTCGCGTTTGGCGGCCTCCGCGTCTACGTCTCCCTGGATGATCTCGCGCTGTGTGCGCTTGATTTCCTGGTAGCTGACGCCGGCGTCCTGTTCCAGTGCCTCCAGGTCGGTTTTGTGCTGCCGCTGGAGCTTCCGGAATTCTTTTTTTGTTTCCTCGCTGCGGGTGGCCTCGACCTTCTTTTCCAGATTATTGATCTGGCGGTCGAGCATCCGCATGCCGTCTACCGATTTGTTCACCCGTTCGATCAGCCGCTTGCGCTCTGGGTTGGTGAACTTCAGTTCGCGAATCCCGATCGAGACCATCACTTGCGCGCGGCCCCAGGCCCAGCGAAGCTTGCGGTACTCTTTGGGCTTCTTTTTCTGCTGGACGGCTTGCAGCTTCTCGTCGAGTTGCTGGGTTTTCTTGGCGTGCTTGCCGATCTCGTCAATCTGGCTGGTGAAATCTTTCAGCCGTGACTGCACGATCTCGTCTGTAATCTCCTCTTCGTCGAACGCGACCAACTCCTTGATCGACCGGACGCCTTTCTTCAAGTCCTCGCCGAGGGAGAGAATTTCGCGGATGACGATTGGAGAGCGGGAAAGCGCCTTGAGCACGCGAAGCTGCCCGCGCTCGATCCGCTTGGCGATTTCTACTTCGCCTTCGCGGGTGAGCAGGGGAACCGTGCCCATTTCGCGCAGATACATACGCACCGGATCGTTGGTTTTTTCCAGCGCTCCGGGGGTCAGATCAAGTTCAACGTCTTCGCCTTCTTCCAGTTCTTCAAATTTCTGTTCCGAAGGCAGGCCCTTGCTTCCATCAAGGACGTCGATTCCTTGAGTGCCGATCATTCCTAGCAGGTCATCGAGATCATCGGGTGAATGGACGTCACCTGGTATGAGATCATTAACTTGATCGTAGGTGAGATATCCCTTCTCTTTTCCTGCGTCGATCAGCTTTTTTATGTCGTCGAATTTATCTTCTAGTGCCAAACACGATCCTCGTTTTCGAGAGCGATAAGGGTGCTCCTCCCTCGAAGAAATCGGAAGGATGTAGGCTCAAAAGCGCGCATGACCCCAAGATACGCAGGATAACATGTCTCGATCCTGCAAGAAAAGCGCTTTCCCCTGCACCTGCCGCAAAACAAAGGAGAAAAATTACCCCTTGACAAAATTAGATGCTCTCAATTCCCCATAGTTTCGCTGGTTGGCCAGCGTTCGATTCTACGTACAATCAGACGCCAAACCCGGCAAGAAGTTTCAACGGTTAGCGCCTGAAATCGCGGGATTTCAGGCCTTCCGGCCAGGCTCCAAAATGCAGAGATACTTTAGCAGTATTTTTAAAAGATCGCCATATCAAGCCTTTTTCATGGATGGGCCTGTAGACTCAATGGGATTCCACTCCTAAAGCGTTCTTAGCAAGATGGTAGCTAGGGAATCAATATTGCCTCAGGGAGCCATGGAAACAACATACGTTGGAATGTACGTCTCCGTGGTTTGTTTTGCCTGAAAAGCGGCTGAAAGCGAGACGAACGGTTGTCTAAAGTCTTGATTTTACGGAAGATGTAGGTTGTTACGGCCTGTTTTGGAGCGCGTCTTTAGTGCGCTTTGGCTGGATCGGCGCTTGCAGACTGCACCGCCTTCTTTTTGCGGCGGCTTAGGATGAATGGACGCCGGCGGCGGCGTTCAACCCGCTGATCGATCTTTTTCCAGAATCCAACAAAGTAGTCCACGGCGGAAATGGTTGAGACCGCCACCATGAACCAGATTGCGAGATGGGCTATCAGCCGGACGGGCATGATGAAAAAGCCAAATTCCCAATGGTCCCAATACATGGCCAGTATTGCCGCTACTACTGAGACAATTTGGACCACCATCTTGAATTTGCCTAGATCGCTGGCTTCGATCGTGAATCCCTCGGAGGCCGCAATGGACCTTAAGCCGGAAATGAGAAACTCGCGCCCGACAATGATGATTGCGATCCATACGTTAACGATGTCCGGAACAAGCTGCACCAGGGTGATATACGCCGCGGTGATCATCAGTTTGTCGGCGAGCGGGTCGAGCAGCACTCCCATCGTCGTGATTTGCCCGCGTTTTCGCGCCAGGTATCCGTCGAGTCCGTCGGTAATGGAAGCCGCGATAAAGAGGAGTGAGGCGAGCACCACACGCTCCGCCTGCCCGTCATAATGAGTAAAGTGCGGATGATTGAAAAAGGGCGTGGTAAGGATCCAGATCAACAGGGGGATCGTGGCTATACGCGAAAGCGTAATGGAATTGGGCAGGTTCACGGCAGGTGCGCAGCCGCGTTAGCGGCTGCTCTCCGATTATCCTCGGAATGCCATTCCGGCGCAAACGATTCTGCGGCTGTTATTTTTTTTCGTTAACGGTCTTCAGGCACCGGGTATACAACTCCAGAAGATGGTTGGCATAGTCTTCGGCTTTGCTCACTGTATCTCCGTGAAAGCCTGCTCCTGGGGCGCCTGTTTTGCCGTAACCCGTGGTTACGGCGATAAATTTCATCATGTCCAGGGCGATGTCTTCGTTTCTCCGGACGCCGATTAGCCGTGAGATGTCTTCCATAAGTCTTCCCTCCCAGGAAATAACTGCCAGCCCTATTCTAGCAATCGGCGGTCGGCCGTTGCAGGGTCGATTGCACTAAGGCAGGGGAACCGGTCATCCACCCTTGACGTGGCGATGGTAGCAATAATGAGGCGGTGGAAAATCGAGCCCGCGAAACGCTCCAGGCCATTGCTGCCCTCTCGAATTGCCTTCCAACTGCCGCATCCCTTTACGTTTCAATCGAAACGTGGCAAATTCGTCCGACAATGTGCTCCGCGAAAGTCTTTCCGTCTTCAATCGCCACAATCGAAACCGGATAGCTTTGGTTATGCGGACGAAGGATCAGGTTCCGATCGGCCAGTTCCACATATTTGACTGTGGCTCCGCCGTCCCTGCGCACGGCATACATGTTGGGTTCGTTCTTGCGGTAGGGCTCCAATGAAGTATAGTGGCGGTCGATTAGCAGCGTCGCTCCCGGCAGTAGCCGCGGATACATGCTCATACCGTCATGGGCATCGACTTTGATCAGTACGAACCTCTGCCAGGTGTCTCGCGGGGCTTGGCTCGAAGCCCGCAGCCGCCGAAGAAAACTCTTCTTGAACTTCAGGATGTCTTTGACCCGCTCTTGCGTGATGATCGGCTCTCCGGCCGCGATGGTTCCCTCCACCAGAAGCACGTTTTCAAAATGATCGTCGCTCGGCGGCGGAATGCTTGCTCGCTTATTGATCTCTTGGGGTTCGATCAGGTCGAGCACCGACATTTTTTGTACGCTCAGAACCAGGTCCATTGCGTCCAGGCTGAGTGAGCGTTTGCGATTCAGGAAATTGGTGATGTGAGGCTGCTTAAAGCCGGTCTGTTCGGCCAGGCCCAGCGCCGTCAGTTCTTTCTGGGCGATCTTTTCCAACAGCCTGCGCCGCAGGTTTTCCTGCAACTGACGGAATTTCATGACCAAGCATCATAACTTTTAGAAATAGGCCTGTAAATCGAAGGCTCTCAAAGAAATACTCATTTTTTAAAGATTCTTGAACGTTTTCTGCTGCCTCTGCGGCTAAAATTCAAGTATGGATATGACCTGGGTGACCGATCGAATCAGTGTCGGGGGCGGTATCTGGAACGATTTGAACATGTCGGATCTGGTCAAGATGGGGATTACGGACATCATTGACATGCAGGCGGAATTCGATGATCGTCCCCTGGCGAGGTCGTTTCCTTCGGTCACAGTGCTCTACAACCCAACGGAAGACGATTTTCAGCCCAAGCCCGTGGAGCTCTTCCAGCGTGGCGTAGAGTTTGCGCTGGACGCCCTCGAAAAGCCTAAAGCCAAGGTCTATATCCACTGCGCCGCGGGAGTCCACCGCGCCCCCATGATGACGCTCGCCATCCTGCGCGCCATGGGGTGGACACTCGAACATGCCAAAGAGCATATCCAGGATCGTCGTCATGTGGTGGATTTTGCCGATGTCTACGTCCAAAGCGTCGAGGACTTTATGAAGGTGTATGAACAGCTCAAGAGCGGCGCACAGCTGGATGTCTAGCCACAAGTGACTCGGCCCGCCTCCCCCTGAAGTTAACTCTTGAAATCCTTCTGGTTTTACGTCCGAGTCTCCTCACAGTTAAGATTTCGTTGCGGATTTTCCATGCCCATTGAGGCAGTCCAACATGTCCGGCGGATGCGCGGCGGCGCACAGGCGCATCTCATGCGGGCCTCCGATGGGCATTTTTACGTCGTCAAGTTCCAGAACAATCCGCAACATCTCAGGGTTCTCGCTAATGAGTTGCTGGCCACCCGCCTTGGAGAGCATGTCGGGCTTCCGGTTCCCGCTACCGACATGATCGCGGTGGATCGCTGGTTGATCGAAAATACCGCGGAGCTGCGGATGGAGCTTAGCGCGGGCCCTATCCTCTGCCATCCTGGACTACAGTTTGCAGCCCGCTATGTGTGCAATCCCGCTGAAGGGCCTGTCTACGACTACCTTCCCGAGAGCCTCTTTGGCCAGGTCAGAAACCGTGAGGCATTCGCGGGAATCCTTGCCATGGACAAATGGCTGGGAAACGCCAATGGCAGGCAGGCTGTGTTTTGGAAGAGGCATGGCGAACGGAAATTCGCAGCCACGTTTATCGATCAGGGGTATTGCTTCAATGCCGGAGCTTGGACCTTTCCGGACCTCGCCCTCCATGGCGTCTACTACCGCAATTATGTTTACGGCCATGTAATCGGGTGGGATTCATTCGAGCCTTGGCTCTCCCGCATTGAAAAGTGCACCGCGAGGACCGTCCGCGAAATTGCGGGCGTCATTCCGCCGGAGTGGTATGCCAACGACTGGGACGCATTGAAAACCCTGACCGAAACCATCGTTGGCCGCCGATCAAAGGTGCGGGAGTTGATTACGGCTTTTCAGCAGTCGACGAGAAATCCATTTCCCGCGTGGGGCAAGGCTGCCGGAGAGGCTTCAGCGGCGGCATATTCGGTACACTGAACTTTGAAACATTGCATCGGCAAGGATGCATAGTCTTAAGTCAGGCAACTTCAGGTTCGGTCTGTCACTTATGTTTCCAGAGCGATTTGCGCGAACCCGGATTCAATACGCCGCCCTCATTTTGGGGATCTTATTTTTTCGGTTCGGGCGGGCAGTGGAGCAATCCTCTGTACAGCAAGCCGGCATCAATTCGTCCGGCCAGGGCATCGTCACCTACATCGCTGAATCCTGGCGCAAACTGACGCGTTCCACCGAAGATTGCGCGTCGCTGGTCGACCCGAAACTAGCTAACATAACCAAGACGGTGGTTTATCTTCCCCGGCACATGCGGCCTACGGCGCGTCTGGAAGCTTTGCAAACAGAATGTAAGGTTCAAATCGAAATATTGCCGCGTGAAATCGTCCACCTGGGCGATATTTCGCCGGATTCATTGCCGCATCCGGGCCTGTTGTATCTTCCTAATCCTTACGTCGTGCCGGGAGGAAGATTCAACGAGATGTACGGTTGGGATAGCTATTTCATTGTACGGGGATTAGTCGATGCGGGAGATCTCGATCTTGCCCGCAGTATGGTCGAAAACTTCTTCTTTGAAATTGAAAACTATGGCGCCATCCTCAATGCCAATCGCACGTATTATCTGACTCGGTCCCAGCCGCCATTTCTTACCTCGATGATCTTGGCGGTTTACGATGCCGAAAAGATGGTGGGTCATGCCGATCGCGAATGGCTAATAAGGGCATATAGCTACGCGCAGCGCGACTATGCGCAATGGACGCGAGCTCCCAAACTGGCGGGAAACACCGGTCTGTCCCGCTACTTCGATGTTGGAACTGGTCCGGTCCCTGAGATCGCGGATGATCCCACGTACTATGCAACGGTTGCCGGGTGGTTGATCGCGCATCCGGGCATCAGCACCGGATACCTCGCGATGAAGAACGGAAACAGCGGAAACAACAGAAACCACGGAACTGGAATTGGCCCCGAGATCCATGTGCCGAATTGCCAATCGCCTGCATGTCAAAACGGCGATAGGGTGCGGTTCACCGCGGACTATTACGAAGGCGACCGTGCCATGCGCGAATCGGGCTTTGACGTCTCCTTTCGCTTTGGACCATTCAGTGGTTCGACCCATCATTTCGCCCCTGTCTGCCTCAACAGCCTGCTGTACAAGGCGGAGAAGGATTTGGAAGAAATGGCTCGCTTGTTGGATCGTCCTCAAGAAGCCCTTGCCTGGAGACATAGCGCGGCCCTACGTAGAAAGCGGATCAATCGATTCCTTTGGAATCCCCGTCTCGGCATCTTTACCGATTACAACTTTTATACGGGTCGATCGTCGGTTTATCGATATGCCACGACCTTCTATCCCTTGTGGACCGGCTTGGCGACCAAGGCTCAGGCGAATGCCATCATGAAAAATGTGAGTACCTTCGAGCTGCCGGGAGGAATCTCTATGAGCGGCAACCAGACGGGCGTGCAATGGGATAAGCCGTATGCCTGGGCGCCCATCCAGATGTTGGCGGTAGAGGGAATGCGGCGCTATGGATTTGGAGTTGAAGCAGGCCGCATCACAAAAGAGTTTCTCTCGATGGTGGAAGAGAACTTCCTGCGGGATGGAACGATTCGGGAAAAGTACAATGCCCTCACGCGATCATCTGAGGTCAACGTCGCAGCAGGCTATCAAAGCAATGTCATAGGTTTTGGTTGGACCAACGCAAGCTTCATGGTGCTGTTGCATGAGCTTACTCCAGAAGATCAAAAACAGATGCTCGCGAATCCCAAGCCACTTGCGGCATCAACGCCTTGGCGTTAGAGCGTTTTCAGCATAGGTGTAAGTGGGAATCGATATCACTGCGCGGCTTTTCCGCCGAAGAAAAGCCGCATGGGAATCATGCAAACAGAATCACAGTAATGCTGAAAACGTCTATAGTCGCTGAAGAAGAGTGACTTCTTCGCAAATTTCGATCCCGCGCGCCGTACAGTACGATAAAGTTATTGGTTCATAGAAATCGGCGTCATGGGTGCATAGGATCTCGGCTTCGCCCTTCACGGCGGTCTGCAAAACAATAAGATCATTCGGATCGCGCAAGGGCGCACGAAAATGAGGCTCCAGTATCACCACGTAAGATATGTCTTGGAGAAACTGCACATATTCTAGAAGATCTGATTCGGTGAAGCCGTAACGCGACTGGAATCTAGGATAGCGGAGAACCCTCGTTAGTTCGACAAGTATTTCATTTGAGGTAATGAGAAGATGATTCTGCTTGAGTAATTCTTCAAGGAGTTTTCTGGCTTGGCTTGAACTCCGCATATGCGCTCTAACGAGCGCATTCGTATCGAGAACAACTCTCAACGGATAGGCCTGTAATCGGGGCGCGTGGAGCGCAACGCCTCATGAATGATAGCCTCTTCCTCCGCCTCGCTCATGGGACTGCCTTGTGCGTCAACTTTTGCAAAGTATTGGCGAAGCTTTTCGATTGCTTTTGGGCGATCCTCCATAGGCAATTTTGGTGGAAGAATCGCAGACGCCCGAATGCTCTTGATGCTGACGGATTCGTCCTCTTCAAGAGGACGGCCCAATAGATTTTCAACCGTTCGCCTTTGCTCCGGCGAAAGGTCTTTTACGTGATGAAGCATGGCTAACCCCTTATTATGATTGAGATTAGAGGTAGAAGCATGCCTCGTCAAGTGAGGAAGATCCCTACGCTGGTTCGGAATTTCATCAATCGATGGGAGTTGGTTTTTTGGGCTCTCTCGCACTTGTTAAACTGCAAAAGGACTGAAGGCTCGAAAAGAAGAGAGCAATTCATCAGGCGAGTTTAGGCTGCGGCTCCACCAGACGAAGAGATCCCAATATGGCAGAAATCGCAAAACAGCAATGCAGCTTCTTTCTCTTGCGCTACGTGCCCGATGCGGTAAAGAACGAATTCGTCAATTTCGGCCTGGTTTTACTGCCATCGCAGGCCGCCGCTGAAGTACGCTTTACGCAGGATTGGTCCCGTGTCCAGGGGCTTGATCCCCAGGCTGATACGGACATGCTGGAAGCCGTCGCGAGGGAGTTGAGCGAACAGGTGCTTGGGCCGGGCGATGCCCAGGACCGGATCTTGAAGAGGATCGGAGATTCGTTTTCCAACTCCGTTCAAGCCTCGGAGCCCAAGGTCTGCCTCACGGATTCTCCAGTACAAGAAGCCAACGATCTTGCTCAAATGTATCTGGAATCCACACGAGCCCGCCGTCCACGGGAGGCCGGTGCGCGCCAGTCGATCTTCCGCAAAATGCGGCTTGAGTTTGAAAGGGCTGGAGTGTGGCAAGCCATGCGAAAGGGCATTCCGGTGGCACAGTATGGCCGTGAGGGCGATCCACTAAGAATCGACTGTGGCTATGTCTCGCGCTCGGCCGTTAAGATGTTCCACGCCGTTCCCCTGCGATCCGACGTGAATGCCGCCAAGGTGTTGGCCTTCAGCTATCCGCAACTTGCCGAAGGAATCGCCGCCAAAGAAGGGCTGCAAGCCGAACTCACCGCGATTGTCGAAAAAGGAGAAGAAGGAAAAGAAGGATTGGAGCGCAACGATACCGCGAGCCGTTTTGCTCTTGAAACTCTGGAGATGCAGGGAATCCGGATAGCTCCGGTCAGTCAACTAGGTGGGATTGCAGCGGAAGCGGCTCGGGAACTCGGCGGGCGTTTGACCTGAATCTTTGTCGCCCGCCGAGTTCCCATTTGCCATTTTTGAACCATTGCGGCTTTCCTAGAAGACAGGAAAGCCGCTTCTTCTTGCCTATTTCTTCTTGCAGGCTCCGCCAGGCATGGGCTTGGACTCCTTGCCCCATCCAAATGCACGGAATCGCTCGCCTTCGACGACTTTGGTACGGATACCATCGATAGTCGCGGGAAGAGCTGACGTTAGTTTGCCGCGCTCGACATAGACAACCAGTGCGGTCTCTGCGGCGTTGTCGTCACTCCGTCCGACTCCCACGCCTATGATTCCCGCCTGGCTCATGAGCGTCTTCACCTGGGCCTCTTTGATCGCTGTAGCGCGGGCGATCGCATCGGCAGTCAAAAAGACGGACGGAGCGGTTCCATCCTGAATGACTCGGGTTCGGATGCCTTCGATGGTTGCGGGAATCGGCATGTTGGGAGTGCCGTTCACGTGAACCAAGATGGCTCCTTCTTTCGGATTATCCATGCTGGCGCCAGCTTCGGATGCCGTGACTGCGGGATCGTGGGCCAATTCCGCTGCGTGCCTCTGCCGGACGGCCGCAACCACCTGCTGTTGTTGTGGAGTCAGCACCGTCTTATTCATGGCATTTGTCTGTACGGTTGCAGTGGTCTGGATTGCGCTGCAGCTCACAGCATGGTCCGCGCCGCCCACAAACACAGGCGTACCGCTGCCATTCTTGAAGGCGTTAAGGACATCGGTAATCACATTAGCTGCAGTGCCGGTATTGTTGCCGGCATAGAGAAGTCCCAAAGGTCTAGCGGTATCCGAGGTGACGATCAGAGATCCAGAGTCGCCGGCGGCGCTGAAATTACCCCCGTTGATAATGATCTGATTGCTAAAGGTTGCGGTAAAAGCCGTTGCTCCGCCGCAGGATGCGTCATAGTCCACTTGCACGGTGGTGGTGATGGAACCCAGATTGGAGCAGGTTAATCCGCTGCTTCGCCCGCTCTTGGCCACCGTGATAGCACCTGCGGTGCCAAGTACCGTAGCCGGATTGGCTAGAGTCAGTGAAGGTGGTGCCGCGGTGATGCTGGAGCCGCTAACCGGCCCAAGATCGAGAATACTGCCGGTAGTATCGACATTTCCTGCGACAACCGCGGCGATCGATGCATCCACGTTGCTCGGTGCAGCCCCGGTAGTTCCACTCGCCGGCTTAAGAGCCGCGTGCTCGGAGAGATTAGCTACCGTCTTGCCAGGTGCGCAATTGTTATCGACCAAACCCGGTTGTCCTATGTTGTCGCCGACCGTTCCCTGCTCTGATTTATCAAGCACGTGATTGTTGCTAAGGATGAAGAAGGTACCGCCACGCTGAATAAGGCTTCCCAGCGTGCCCGAACAACAGGATTGCGCTGTAGTATCGTTGACGTTGCCTCCCGACGTTCCTAGCTTGATAGCGCCCGCTTGCGACAGGGTATTGTCAACTACAACTGCGGTTGCACTTGCCGAGTTCGATGCACTCGCCTGAGCTGTGGCCGTGATGGTGACAGGCTTGCCCGAATCGAAGGAAGCCGGCGGATTGTAGTTACCGCTCGTATCAATCGTGCCGCTGGTGCTATTGCCACCCGCCACTCCATTCACACTCCAGTTGACTGCGGGAGGCGTTCCGCTCGCAACCTTTACAACGAAATTTTGTGTAACGCCCTCTGTGACCGTTGCCGGGTTGTCGCAGTTTCCTCCGATCGGCGCGCAAACAGTGAAGGTCGCGGAACTTGGCGTAGGCGTAGCTGTCGGGGTGGGTGTTGGGGTAGGCGTGCCGCCACCGCCATTGCCTCCTCCGCCACAAGCTGCAAGCGTAAGGATCAGGGCGCTGCCCAGAGAACTCACCAAGAATTTTTTCATTTGTTCACCTTTTAGTTGACTGCTTAAAAAACAATGCGACCCGAGAGGGCAGCAAGAAACTGACCGCCATAAATTCTAACGTGACAATGGGCTGTAGAGCACAACCTTTGATGTAACCAGAGTTCATAAGGTTGGGTGCTGCATCGCTAAATTTTACTTTACAGTTCCTTTACAAAGGAGATTGATACGAAGGAAGATTGAAAAATCGATAACCATATAGACCCTTCAGGGCCGCGGGAGTTGTGGCGGGCGCCAAAATAGCTGAAGGAAAGTGGAAGAGAATTTTTAAGCAAATGCAGGCCGCCGGTATAAAAGCGTCGGCCTGCATTCACAGATGATCTTAAGAAACCCAAAGCGTACTAGCCAATATCCTCGTTGAAGTTCTCGAGGTAGCTGCGGATGGCAACCATGAACTGGTCGGCGTCGGCCCCGTCGATGATGCGGTGATCGTAGCCGAGCGTCAGCCGGATAATATGCCGAACGGCAATCGAGTCGTTTCCGTCGTCGTCGGTAATGACTACCGGCTCTTTGAAGATTCCGCCCATGCCCAGGATCGCCACCTGTGGCTGAAGGATGATTGGCGTGCCGAACTGAGGGCCGTAAATTCCCGGATTGGTGATGGTGATAGTGCCTCCCTGTACCTCGTCTGGAAGCAGCTTCTTATTGCGGGCGCGTTCGCCAAGATCTGTGATTCCGCGCTGCAGACCCACAAAGCTCAGGTTTTCCGCCTGCTTGACCACCGGAACAATCAATCCCCACTCCAGGGCAACGGCAATGCCGATGTTGATGTTCCTGTGATATTGAATTCCATCGCCGATCACGGACGAGTTGACCACCGGCTTAACCCGCACTCCGTGCATGAGTGCCTTGGCAACGAAGGGCATAAAGGTCAACTTCACCCCGTTCCTTGCCTCCCATTGCTTGCGGATCTTTTCGCGGTGTTTGACGATCCTGGTCATATCCACCTTGAAGACCGTGTGGACGTGGGCACTGGTGTGCTTCGAATCCACCATGCGCTCTGCGATCTTCTTGCGCATCGGCGTCATCGGCACCAGTTCGCCCGGAAGCTCCTGATGCACTACCGGCGCTGCCGCTGCTGGACGCGCCGCTGGCGGAGGCGCAACCGCTGGTTGCACCGGTTGCACAGGCGCGGCCGCCGCGGGGGGCGGTGTCGCGGGCCGTGCGGGTGCTCCCGCCTGTGGCCCATGCTGCTGGACGAAGCCTTGAATATCCTGCTTGGTAATGCGGCCGCCTAGTCCGGTTCCCGGAACTCCACCGAGGTCTACATTATTTTCACGGGCGATGCGGCGCACCAGCGGCGAAGACCGTACGCTTTCGCTGGAATTTGCGGCATGGGTAGTGGCCGGCGCTGCCGGCTGGGCGACGGCGGCGGCAACCGCGGCTGGAGGTGCAACCGGGGCGGCAGCAGTTGCAGCGGCTTTGGGGGCGCCTGCGCCGCCGATCACGGCAACCACTGTGTTGACCTGAACGGTGCTGCCCTCGGCGGCCTTGATCTCGCGCAGAATGCCGGTGGAAGGAGCGGGTATCTCCGCATCCACCTTGTCCGTCGAAATCTCGAAGAGCGGCTCATCGCGCTGGACTTTGTCGCCGGGCTTCTTGAGCCACTTGGTAATGGTGCCTTCAAAAATCGACTCGCCCATCTGGGGCATCACCACATCCACTGCGGGACCGCCATCGCTGCTCGCAGCCATGGGCGCCGCGGCTGGCGGAGCAGACGGGGCTGCTTGAGCTGCAGACGCGGAGACTGCCGGTGCGCTCTGTGCTGCCGGAGCCGGGGTGGCAGCCACCGCCGCCCCTTCCGCGTCGATCACGCCAACAATCGTATTCACCTGGACCGTCGCGCCCTCGGTCACTTTGATTTCCTTCAGTACGCCAGTGGCCGGCGCCGGAATTTCCGCATCCACCTTGTCGGTTGAGATTTCAAAAAGAGGCTCGTCGCGTTGTACTTTGTCCCCCGGCCTCTTCAGCCATTTGGTGATTGTGCCTTCAAAAATCGACTCCCCCATTTGGGGCATAATGACGTCAGTTGGCATGAGTTCCTTCCACGTTTGGTGTGACTCAGATGGGTTTTTTGGGATTACGCTAACTGGAAATTATAAATGAGAGCCGTGAGGGAGGAGCATGGCGCCGCGCTTCTTCTCCCCCAGCTTGTACATCTCGCGGGCTCCCAGGTCGGTAGCTCTAACCTGCCGCCGTCGAACGAAAAATTACATGTCCGCAATAGAGAAAACCGGGAATAATTTCCTCCAGAGACCATTTCTTGGCGTAAGGAGAGAGGAATGCCCAGGCGCGTTAAAGGACTCCATCGCGCGTTGCTAGACGCAGAGTCTGCAGAGTCAATGGAGAAGCGTCAGCTTGTCGGGCGCCTGCCGGTCCTACAAGGTCCGGAGGGCATCGCTTTTGAGTCGCCAAGGAGCCTTTGGATTCTCGTAATCGGGTTCTGCTGTTTGCTGACCGGGCTTCAATACTTAGGGGAGGAGTTTCCTCGGAACTACAGCTCAGCTATCGTGTTTTTTTCGCCCTTCGTTGTCGTTTCTCTCTTGCTTTTGGCTTTTTATTTTGCGGGACGGGAGATTGTCACGATCTCACGAAGCGAACTTACTGTCCAACGAGAATGTCTGGGTTTGCATTGGACACGGCGTTTCGAGATGCGGCATGTGCACAGTCTGAGATTTAGAACAAAATCCCTGTGGTCCAGCAGGCCGGGGCTCCTGGCCTTTGACTACGGCGGTATGCCACGTCTCTTTGCCTGGGGTATCAGAAAAAACGAGGCAGTCGACCTGCTGTTGTTGATTCGAAGACAGTTTCCTTCGCTGCGGCCGGCAGCGCTCGTTGAAGAGTTAGCAGAGGAATGAGTGCCTCTTGCTCTACTTACCAACGATCCAATCGTACTGTTCGTCGGTGAGCGGCACCACGGAGAGGCGTCCCTGCCGCACCAGCGGCGATTCTGCGAATAGCTTGTTGGCCTTGATCTCCGCCAGGGTGACTGTCTTGGAGAGCGGTTTGCCGACTTTGATTCGAACCAACGGCACACGCGGATCGCTGGCATCCACCGATTCTACGGTTGCTGTTCCCACTGCCTGCTTCTCGTCGCCAGTGTGATAGATCAGCAGCTTCGACCCCTTCGGCATCTCGCGCAGATGCCGAACCGCAACCGGGTTCGTCACGCCATCCCAGATGGTCGTCTTTTCGCTCTCGAGCTTGGCAAAGCTGTATACGGTTGGCTCAGTCTTGAGAAGGTAATTCATGGAACACTATTTTCCCACATGGCTTAGCCTGGATTGCTTAACCTGGCTTTCTCAAGGCTCAAGCGATGACGCATAGAAGCGCCCCCGCTATCGCCAGCTTAATATCGATGCAGCTTGCGCGCCTCTCGTACCACGTCTTCCACCTTTGGCAGGAAGAAATGCTCAAGCGGAGGAGAGAATGGCACCGGCGTGTCGAGGCCTGTGATTCGGACGATAGGGCCATCCAGATCGTCGAATGCCTCTTCATTGATAATCGCGGCAATTTCGCCGGCCAGACCGCCGGTCTTCGTGTCCTCATGCAGCAAAATCACCTTGTTAGTCTTCTTTACGGTCTCTGCAATGGCCTTCCGGTCGAGCGGTAGCAGGGTGCGCAGGTCGACGATCTCAATCTCGATGCCCTCTTTCGCCAGGATGTCGGCTGCTTCTTGCGCCGTATGTACCATGGCGGCGTACGTAATGATGCTCAAATCGCGGCCCGAACGGTGCAGCCTCGCTTCGCCCAGAGGGATCGTATATTCGCCATCGGGCACCTCTTCCTTGATCCGGCGATAGAGAAATTTGTGCTCCAGGAACAGCACCGGATTATTGTCGCGAATCGCCGCTCGCATCAGGCCCTTGGCATCGCTAGGCGTAGCTGGGGCCACGACCTTCATGCCGGGCGTATGTACAAAGTGCATCTCGGGATTCTGGGAGTGGAACGGGCCGCCATGCACTCCTCCTCCAGCCGGGCCTCGCAGCACCATCGGAGCAGGGGCATTCCAGCGATAGTGGGACTTGGCCACCATGTTCACAATCTGGTTGAAGGCGCATCCGATAAAGTCCATGAATTGAAATTCAGCCACCGGCCTCATACCGGTAAGCGACGCGCCAAAGGCCGCGCCCACAATCGCCGATTCGGCAATGGGAGTATCGATCACTCGCTGCGGGCCAAAGTGATGAATAAAGCCATCGGTCACCTTGAAGGCTCCGCCGTAAATGCCAATGTCCTCGCCAATGCAAAAAACCGTTGGATCGGACTCCATCTCTTCCCAAAGTCCCTGCCGGATTGCTTCCAGATAAGTCGCCTGTGCCATTTGGTTCCTTCAAATCTCCAAACTCTAAGAATAGAGCCAAGAGCCGAAATCCGATCATCGTATCGTTGTATCGTCCCACTCGAATTTTCTCACGCGATCGGCCGCTTCCCGGAAGATGCTTCCTCTTCGCCTGGTCCCCCGTCGGCAGGGCCCAGGATATCGGCAGCCCATAGCTTCAGCAGTGCGAGGCCTTGCTCCAGGTTGGAAGCGTACTCGGCCGATTCGCCCAGTTTGAGTACGTCGCGGCGAACCGCCTGATAGGTTCTCATTCCCAGGATCAGGTAGACCCGTTTGGCTTTGCTCAAGTCGCGCGAGGTGACCGGTACGGGCAGCGTCTCATCCGCCTTCACCTGCATCCTTCGGCGCCCCTCGTCGTCCAGTTCGAAGGCGAACAAGGGCCGATCATACACGATCCTGCTCTTGAGGTTGGAAATGTCCTCAAGATCGCCCTGCTCGCGTTCTGAGAGGCCGATATGAACGGAAAACACCGTCGACAGAAAGTACAGACGTTCGAGAAAGCTCTGATGGCTCAGGCTGCGGACCTTCCGCTCAATCTCTTTGCTGATGATTTCCGCCGATGCCTTGGGCGAGGCCAGCACCTCCATCGGAACCACATAGCTCTTGCCTAGAGCTCCGATCTCCCTTGCCAGGAGAAGGCGTGTTGTATCGGAGAGAAAGACATCGAAGATCGAGGTTGCAAACAAAAATAGCGAAGCCTGAATTACGTTCGAATAGATTTCGAGATTGAAGAACGCCGGCTTCTTCCGTCCGCCCGCGGGCGCGCTTCCGTTGCTGTTCTGGCTTTGTAGTTGTGCGCTCGATTCCAGGAACCCTGCCTCGGCAATTTGCAGGCGGTTGAGTCCCTCAAGCAGGGAGCATCCGATCAAATCACAGACACTTCCATCCGTAAGCTGAGTTACCTGGCTCGATGTTTCCAAGTTTCCAACGCCTTCCCTTGACCAACATGCTCTTCAACTACTTCAAGCGAACGCTGTTTTTCAAACTACTTGAAGTGAATCGCCGCTTCCGTTTCCTTGAGCTTGCCGGTGTCCCGGACTGCGGTTTTGGGCATTCCATATTTGGGCCGGATCGTATGGCATCGTTCGTCGCAATAGACGCCCTCTCCGGCGATATGGGGCTCGGGCATGGGGGAGTTCACGGCGAACTCGCGATCGGCCTCGAGTTCTTTTTCAACCTCGTCGATCAGCGCCTGGTTCTTTTCCGGCGTCAGCCATTTCTTTTCCAGCAGAAACTTCTCCATACGATCGATCGGATCGCGCCGCCGCCAGTACTCGTGCATCTCTTTGGGCACGTAGGCCGCGGCGTCATGAATGGCATGGCCCTTCATCCGCATCATCTTGGCCTCGATCATGGTCGGCCCTTCGCCTCGGTGGGCTCGTTCGACGGCCTCACGGGTGGCGTCGTAGACCTGGCAAGCATCCGTGCCATCCACGATCACGGCGGCCATGCCGTAGCCTATCGCTCGATTTGCTAGATCCTTCACGGCCACTTGGTACTCCGTTGGCGTTGAGTAAGCCCACAGATTGCTCTCGACCACCAGTACCAGGCCGAGCTTGCGTACCGCTGCCAGATTGATGCCTTCGTAGCTCACGCCTGTGGATTGGCCGCCATCGCCAATCCAGGTCAGGCAGGCAAGTTCGCGTCCCTGAAGGCGCGCACCGAGCGAAACTCCCGCCATTACCGGAATTAGGTCGCCCAGCATGGAGATGGGGGAAACCATATTGCGTTTTTCGATGTCGCCATAGTGCGACGTGCCGTCCTTGCCCCGCGTCGGCGAATCGGCCTTCGCCATGTACTGCATCATGATGTCCCGCGCATGAAAGCCGCGCACAAGCTGTGAGCCCTGATTGCGGATCATGGGTGCAAACCAATCGTCAGGGCCGAGCGCATAAGCGGACGCGCAGGAGCATGCCTCCTGCCCCAGGCCGAAATAAACGCCGCCCACGACCTTGCCTTGTTTGTAGAGGTTCTCAAGCGCCTGCTCCATGCGGCGATTGAACATCATCCACCGGTAAAGCTCCACGCACTGTTCTTTGCTCAGATACTTGGATTCGCGAATGGGCGGAACTGGGGCGTCCAGGTTTCCCCGGATTTCGTAGCGGACGTCCCGCCCCCCGCAAACCTCCACCACTTCAAAGTCCGGCTGCTCCAGTCGCCAGTCGGGAATGCCGTACTCATTGTGGCGCACGGCCTGCTGCGCCTTCCCATTGGTTTCGGCCCCGGTGGCTGCTTTCTGGCCATTCTTTTGGCCGTTTTTGGAGATGACGGCTTTGCTGGTGGAATTCTTGTCCCCAGTTTGATTGGCGGCGGGCTTGCTCTTGGCTTTGGTGGTCATGATTCAGTAACAGTTTATAACGGAGACGGGCCCTTCTTCGAGACAGAAACCCTGGCGTTTCAGCTTAGGTGCATCCAGGAATTGGAACCCTCAACGCGGCTTTTCCGCCCTTTTCCACCGAAGCCTCGAAGCAAAGCCGCTCAAAAACGCATCCGGGGCGAATATAGAACCACGATACAGAACATGGAAGGCCGCTATAAGTGCTGGTACGTTGGTTACGTCGAAGGGAGAAGAGCCGGATTTAGGTGACCCTTTTTCAAGGTGATGCTGGCCGGAAAAGTTGCTGCCGAAGCGGCGGCCTTACGCCAGCCGTGTATCTTCCTCTCCCGCAATTCTCCGAAGCTTTTCTGGAGCGCGGGCGGGAGTGTCCTGCGGGGCGGGAGCCTGCTCCGCGGAAACTTGCTCTAGGGAAACCCGCTCTGCTGAGAAAAGATCGTCGAGGGATTCAAGCCACAACGTTTGTGCCTCGAAGACCCTGCCAAAATTACGCGAAACCATCTCGCTGGCCTCTTCCAGAGACGGCACCTTTCGTTCCGGACTGAAAACAGACATCTCTTGTGCCAGTGACGTGACCGGCTTATCGGCAATGCCGCAGGGCACGATCAGCTTGAAATAATCGAGGTTGGTATGGATGTTCAGCGCAAACCCGTGGGAGGTAACCGCCCGTGAAATGTGAACTCCGATAGCTGCAATTTTTCCCGGTCCGGCTTCGTCCTGTCCTCCCGTCCAAACCCCCGTGAGTTTGGGAATGCGCTGGGTCACCACACCCAGGTCGCCGCACGTCCGGATCAGCGTCTCTTCGATCTTTCGTACAAATTGAATGGCTCCCATGTGGGGCGTAAAAGCGCGCAAATCGAAAATGGGATAGCCGACCAGCTGCCCTGGCCCGTGGAACGTAACGTCGCCGCCCCGGTTGGTCTCCACCAATTCGATTCCTTTGCTCATCAGGAAATCGCGTGAGGCCACGATGTTGACCGCGCTCGCATTGCGTCCCAGTGTGATGACCGGCGGATGCTCCAGCAGGAGCAGCGTGTGGTGAATCTGCCCTTGCTTCACCAGGTGAACCAGCGTTTGCTGCAGACCAAGAGCCGTGGTGTAGTCCACTCTGCCGAGATAGACGACATTGATGACGCGAAGCTGCATTTGCTTATTTTAAATGCAAGGTAAGCGTCCTTGGTCACAATTGCTGCAACACGAAAATCTAGTTCTTACAGGAAAGTGGGTGCCCCATCCTTTGTGGAGAGCGCGCTCTTGGTTTTTGCGCTCGGAGCAAAGGGTGGGTTTTCGATAATGCGAGCAGGTACATCGATCCGCTTCTCCGTAATTTCCGCCGCTCTGTGACCTCTGAGCTTTTCCTCTGTGCCCTCCGTGGTAAAGATTTTGGTTTATTTTGGCTTCCGCATGATGAAGCTGGCGCAACTATGGAAGAGTGGCCCTTTGGTGTTTGCGTGAGAACTCCGCAATCGCCTGTCGCGAGCACACGGATTGCGGTGAGTGACCACGGTGGTCATAACCTGCAACACAAAAATCTACTTCTTACAGGAAAGTGGGTGCCCCATCCTTTGTGGAGAGCGCGCTCTTGGTTTTTGCGTTCGTAGCAAAGGGTGGGTTTTCGATAATGCGAGCAGGTACATCGATCCGCTTCTCCGTAATTTCCGCTACTCTGTGACCTCTGAGCTTTTCCTCTGTGCCCTCCGTGGTAAAGATTTTGGTTTATTTTGGCTTCTGCATGATCAAGCTGGCGCAACTGTGAGGACATCTTCCAAAGTATGCGTTTCATCCATAAAAAGGCGGGGCCAAGAGTGTGTCCGAAGCCGAAGCGCATCGGAGTCTCTCGGCCCAAGGATAGTCCCCATTCAAGGAGCAGATAATGATCGAACCCCCCAATATCGCAGAACAGCAGCAACGCGCTCCAGACACCAGGATGATGCCGCCCAGCTTTGATCCTGACTATGTGCACGGAGTGATCAGGGAATTTCTCAAGACGGCCATTTATCAAGGTGAAACGCCGTTGCTTCCGATGATCGATTTTGCGCTCAGTAAAGAGGCCGCGATCCCGCCGCACATCTTCGGCATGTTGTACGACAGTTGGAAGCCGGATACAGATAAAGAGGGGCTCTCGGTCTTCTTGCAGGCTTATGGTGACCGTGGTGAGCACAATGAGAGGAAGAGGATCTACTTCTCGGCCCAGACGCCCGATTTATACCTTCCGATGTACTCCGGAAAAGTTCAGCATTTTCTCGATCGGCTGTTTGATAAGGCTCACCGGGAAAAGCCTCTGATGCACTTCTATTTCGAGGAATATTTCGACCTCTATTGGGACCTTCATCTCGGCGTAAAAGGACGCGACGTCCCGGCTGACGTCCGGCAGATCGGCAAGAGTTTCATGGCGGTGCTGGGATACTGGTATCCGACCTTGCAGATAGTCCACGACAATTACATGCAGGTGCGCCAGCTTCGCCAGAAGCTGAAAGATTGGATCGATCGGCACATGCAGGACATAATCGATGGCCGGATGAAGAACTCGGAAAAGACCATGGTCCACTACTGGGTGAAGAACGGCGAACTCGGGCCGAACTTCCGCAGGCAGGACGTGGTCTTCGAGTGCTTCCATAACTTCCTTGCCTTCAGCCAGTGGGGCAATACCATTTACAACATCATGCTCCGCTTGCAGCAGACGGGCGGCGACAAGGCGGTTCGCACCTGGTTTGAAAAGACCATGAAACAGCCGGACGAAACCGACCAGAACGCCTTCACCCGCCTCGACCGGTTTGTGATGGAGTTGTTCCGCACGATCTCGCCGAATGCCGGCAGCTACTCGGTCCTCAATGTTCGCGAAGGCGCTTTCGGGACGGGCTATACGGGCAATAGCGGAATGATCACCCCTCATCCGGAAAGCAGCAGAAACCCGATTCATTGGAAGAACCCCAATGAGTTCGACCCTGATCGCTATATTCAAGCGGTAACCAGTGAGCAGAACGATCACGCTCGATCCAAGGCGATGGGGCTCGAAAAGTGTCCGTTCGAGCAGCACAAGTGGCCGGTCAAGGATGGCCGGAAGGTAGAGATTGCGAATAGCTCGTTCGGCGCAGTCTATCCGCGCCTGGATGGCAAAGCGTCACCAATCTGCGACGAGGCCGGCTACGCGCCCTTTGGCTTTGGCTATCGCCGCTGCGCTGGTGAGTTCCTCACCGTAAGCTTTATCAAGGATTTCCTGAGAAAAGTTTGGGCCGACAAGATTTCCTTTAAGAAGCTCTCGCTGGAGGAGCCGGCATTGTTGCCCGTTGGGCCGCTCACGGTTGTGCCGGATAATATCGGCTTCCATCAGGGATGACGATCGGTAGTGTCCAAACATTCGAGGGGGCTGTTCCGGAGATAGGAATTCGCGGGCGGCTCTCTTCTTTTTTTATTCACGAAATATACTCGCGCACATAGGGATCTTGTACCTGACCCAACTCCTCGGCTGTTCCGTCGAAGATGACTCTGCAGTCCTTCAGGATCAGGAAGGTTGTATTCACCCGCGAGTGATCTCCGTTCTCGATCGCCTTCATGTGCTTGGCGACCGGGTCGTAAGAATGGCTGGCCAGCACGAATCCATCTTGCAGCCGGTGGCTCACCAAGAGGGAACTCGTATGGCTTTCGTCCCGTTGCTTCATGATGAGTTCCACGATCGTGGTGGAGGTAATCGGATCAAGCCCTCCGGTCGGCGAGTCGTAGAGCAGGATTTCAGGCTGTGTAATGATGGCTCGCGCAATGCCCACCCTTCGCCGCATGCCGCCGGAAAGCTCCGAAGGCAGCATTCCGACTGTGTGCTCCAGTTCCACGAAACGGAGGGCCTCTTTCACGCGGCGGTCCACTTCGTTCTCGGGAAGTTTTTCCTCCATGAGACGGAAGGCCACATTGTCGTGCACATTCATGGAGTCAAAGAGTGCGCTTTCCTGAAAAACGATGCCCACTTTGCTGCGAAGCTCAAAAAGCTGCTCTTCGGTCATGATCGTTACGTCATGCCCCAGGACGAAGATGTTTCCTTTGTCGGGCCGTAAGAGGCCCAGGCACAGCTTCAGAATCGTACTCTTGCCCGACCCTGCCACGCCGAACAGGATCTTGGTCTCCCCGCGCCGTAGTTGAAAGGAAACGTCTTCCAGCACCTGCAGGCCGTCAAAGCCAATGGATACATCTCGGAAGACAATGGCCTCGTTTTCCGAATTCTCCAGTGGACTGTTTGGCGAGGACATGGGAGCGTCAGCGTAGCACTGTCAGCAGGAGTTGGGAGACCAGCACGTCGGTTGCGAGAATCATGACCGAGGACGCAACAACCGCTTGCGTCGTCGAACGTCCCACGCCCTGCGTACCGCCTTTGGTACTCATGCCGTAATAACAGCCGATGGTGGAGATGATGAAGCCAAAAACAATGGGCTTGATGAGCCCCGTCAGAATATCGTTGTAAGTGAGGGCTTGGTAAGCCTTATTCCAGTATTGATACGTGTCGAGCCGCAGCATCGCCACGGAATAAATGTATCCTCCGATCAATCCCATGAGGTCGGAAATAATCGTGAGGAAGAACATCATGAATACGGTGGCCGCCACCCTAGGAGTCACCAGCTTCTTGTAAGGATCGGTTCCCAGAGCGCGCATCGCATCGATTTGTTCGGTTACCTTCATCGAGCCAAGCTCGCTCGCCATTCCGGAAGCATTGCGCCCCGCCACCATCAAGCTGGTGAGAACCGGTCCTAACTCTTTCACCATGGAGAGCGATACGAGTTGTCCCGTAAGGGAGAGGGAGCCGAACCGCTGGAGCGTATCGGATGTGTTTAGCGCAAGAACCACGCCCGTGAAGGTTCCGGTCAGTACAACGATCGGCAGTGAACCGACCCCGATCAGGTCCGCCTGTTGGATCATGTCGGCCATGTAGCGAGGCCGTCGGAAAATGTTGGAAATAGAGCGGGTTGCTACGGCGTAGTAATCCTGAACCGCGAGCACATTCCGCTTGACGAAATCCGCTGGAGAGATCAGCTCCATTCAGATGCCAATATAGCAGAAGGAAATATGGCCGCGTTTTGTGCGTTCACGCGGGACGCCCGATGCGGTCGCTCCATGGTTGATGGAAGGAGCGGCCGCAAAACGGTTCGCTGCTTACGCCTGGTCCCTGGACTTCTTCTTGATTTCGATGCTCAGGCGCTTGATCTTTTGGTTGAGGGTGGAGAGTGGAATGTGGAAGCGTTCGGCCGCCTCCGTCTGGTTCCATCCGCATTTTTCGAGAACCTCGACGATAATGCGCCGCTCGCAGTCTTCCACAATTTCAAACAGGGAAGCGCCGGGCCGATGCTCAAAAATCTTTCCCGCCGCTCCGCGTCCCACCAGATGATCAGGCAGAAGGTCGATTCCAATCAGGGGCCCATTGGAAAGCACCACGGCGCGTTCCATTACGTTTTCCAGTTCGCGCACGTTGCCTGGCCAGCCATAGTCCATGATCGGTCGCAAAGCTTCCGGCGAAATGTGCCTTGGCGGTTTTCCGTTCTCTAGGGCGAACTTCTCCAGGAAGTGGTTGACCAGCAGCGGAATATCTTCGGTCCGGCTGCGCAGGGGCGGCAAGTCGATGGTGATGACGTTCAGTCGGTAAAACAAGTCCTCGCGAAAGCGGCCTTCGCGCACCAGCGTCTTCAGGTCGATGTTGGTGGCGGCGATGACGCGTACGTCCACCTGGATCTCATTCACGCCGCCCAGGTGCATGAATTTTTTGTCCTGTAGCACGCGCAGGATCTTGGACTGGGTCTCAAGGCTCATGGTGCCGATCTCGTCCAGGAAGATCGTGCCGCCGTCGGCCACTTCAAACAGGCCCTTCTTAGAGCTTACAGCGCTGGTAAACGCTCCTTTTACGTGTCCGAAGAGCGTGGATTCGAGCAGGTCGGTAGGCATCGATCCCGTGTTGACCGGCACGAAAGGACGGTTCTTGCGCGGAGAACTGCTGTGGATCGCCTTGGCGATCAACTCCTTGCCGGTGCCGCTTTCGCCCTGAATCAGCACGGTCGAACGGCTCGAGGCAACCTGCGACACCAGGTCGAAGATCTTGAGCATTACTTCGCTCTTGCCCACGATGTTCTCGAAGTTGTACCGCTGCTTGAGGGCCCGCTTCAGTTGCTCGTTTTCTTCTTCGGCCCGTCGGCGGGCGACGATGGCGCGCACGTCCGCCAGCAGCTTTTCATTGTCCCAAGGCTTCTGGATAAAGTTGGTTGCTCCGCCCTGCATGGCTCGCACGGCGTTGTCGACCGTGCCGTAGGCGGTAATCATGATCACCGCCAGGTGAGGGTCCCGGTCGCGAATCTCCGCCAGAACCTCCAGTCCGTTGCGGTCGGGCAAGGCGAAATCGAGCAGGACCAGGTCGTACGGGCGATCTGCCAGCTTCGCCAGGCCTTGCTCTCCGGTTTCCGCCGAGGAAACCGTGAAGCCTTCAAACTCCAGCAGGGTTTCCAAGGATTCGCGTATCTCGGCTTCATCGTCGATGATCAGCACTGAGTTCGCAGTGGAAATCTCGATAGGTGGACGGCTTAAAACAGCTACTTCAGACATTTACGACCTTTCTTATTAAGGGGAATTCAAGATGGAATGTGGTCCCTTGGCCAGAATAGCTTTCCACTCGGATTTTTCCTGCGTGCTCCTGAATGATGCCGTACGTTACAGACAAACCCAGTCCGGTACCCCGCGCCTGGCCCGCGCGTGGTGCGTTCTTGGTAGTAAAAAATGGATCGTAGATCCGATGAATGTGTTCCGGGGCGATCCCTGTCCCCGTATCGCTCACAGTTACATGCACTCCAGGGCCGTTCATGGTTCTTACGCACAGGCAGCCTCCACGGTTCATGGCGTCCTTGGCGTTGAGGAAAAGGTTCAAGAACACCTGTTGCAGCTTTCCCGAGTTCCCGTGGATCACGGGCAGGCGTTCGTGAAGATCGGTTTCCACCACGATGTGCGCTGTCTTGAGTTGATGCTCCAGCAGCGCCAAAGTTTCGGTAATGATTTTGTTCACGTTGACGTCGCTGAACTCGGCGGCGCTTGTCCGCGAAAAATTCAGCAGGTTGTTCACGATCTCCGACGCGCGAAACGTTTGACGTGTAATTTTGTCCAGGAGCCCTATGAGTTTGTCGTCTCCCTGGATCTGTTTTTGCAGAAGCTGTGCATAGCTGGAAATCACTGCCAGTGGCGTGTTGACCTCGTGCGCCACGCCTGCCGCCAGTAGGCCGATGGATGACATCTTTTCCGCCTGGCTCAATTGGGATTCCAGGTCGATGCGTTCGGTGATGTCGTCTACGATGATGAGCCGTCCGATCACGCTGAACATTCTGGTGACCAGCGGCGCAATCGCGATGTTGGCGATCCGTATGTCGCCCGCGGGCGTATTCATGCGGAATTTGTAGAGGTTGTGGATGCCTGGGTTCTGGCGGACGCGATAGTAGTCCTCGATGAACTCTGCTGGAAACACCTCGCTCAGCCGCTGTCCCAGCAC